>Ga0209382_10001658_pt1 | contig 34507 bp, 33 predicted proteins | sample SoiMetdeltSBSDD5_FD_187599 | JGI IMG/M metagenome (GOLD analysis project Ga0209382, IMG submission 187599) | Bulk soil microbial communities from a Populus tree surrounding site in Tennessee, USA - Soil MetaG P. deltoides SBSDD5 (SPAdes) (version 2) | ecosystem: Environmental > Terrestrial >... | reverse complement strand
GTAGCGCTCGGCCATCTCGGCTATCTGGTCGCCCTGGAGGTCGCTGGCCAGGTGGCTGATCGCCAGGTAGCTGCCCGACGGCACGGCCTCCATGAGGCGGGCGACGATGCCGTAGGGGTCGTCGGACTCACGGACGAAGTGCAGGACGCCGATCAGAACGACGGCGACGGGCTTGCTGAAGTCGAGCGTGTCGGCGGCCTGCTCGAGGATCGGCCCCGGCTCGCGCATGTCGCACTGGATGTAGGACGTGGCGCCCTCGGGCGTGCTCTCCAGCAGCTGGTGGGCGTGGGCCAGCACGATCGGGTCGTAGTCGACGTAGACGATGCGGGACTCGGGCGCGGCCTGCTGGGCGACCTCGTGCACGTTGTCGCCCGTGGGGATGCCGGTGCCGATGTCGAGGAACTGGCGGATCCCGGCCTCGGTGGTCAGGTACCGGACGATCGTGCCCAGGAACTCACGGTTGGCGCGCACGATGACCTTGGCGACCTCCTCGCCTCCGATGGCCGCGGTCGCATGCACCGCGGCCTCCCTGTCGACGGCGAAGTTGACGGTCCCGCCCAAGAGGTAGTCGTAGACGCGCGCCGGGTGGGCGACGTTGGTGTCCACGACCGGGTCGCGCTGTGGGCCGGACGACGGGGACGCTGTGCCTGTCACAGGAACCTTCCTCAGCTCAGCTGGCCGGCGCGCTCATCTCCGACACCATCGCCGGTCGCTCATCCGGAGTATCCATCGCTACGCAACGTGCGGCAAGTCGGGGTTGGGAGACCCGCACGAAGGGCGGCCACGGCGACAGCGCGTTCAGCGGACGACGCGGTAACGGATGTGGGTGACCCCGTCGGACGGGATGGCCCAGAGCTGCTCGAGCCGGATCGGCGCCACGGCCTCGATCTCGTCGAAGAGCCTGACGCCGCCGCCGAGCAGGACAGGGGCGATGCTGACCTCGATCTCGTCGAGTCGCCCGGCCCGCAGGAGCTGCTGGACGGGGCTGGCGGCGCACACGGCCACGTCCTTGTCCCCCGCCGCCTCCAGCGCCAGGTCGAGGGCCCGGTCGATGCCGTCGGTCACGAACCGCACCTGGGGGTGCCAGCGGCCCTCCGTGGGAGGGTGGTGCGTCACGACGAAGTTCGGTGCGTCGATGGGGTGGCCGTCGGCCCAGCCCCGGGCGATGTCGAACGTGCGGCGTCCGGAGACTCCGGCCCCGGTGTCCTGCACCCACGCCTCCACGACCGAGACGCTGGCATCGGGTGGGCACAGGAACCGGTCGCGACGGTTGCGCGCCGGCCCGGCGCTCATCCAGGCGAACAAGGCCTCACCGCCCTCGCCCATGGGCGAGTCCATGCCGTCGCCCGGTCCGGCGATGTAGCCGTCCAGCGACACGCTCAGGCTCACGACCACGCTGCCCACGGCGACCCCCTCGCTCGGCCTCCCCGCAAGCTAGTGCCGTTCGCCCGCCAGGGCGGGGGCGGCCGCGACCTCGACGTGGCGTGCAGCTCTCGGACATGTCGACGCCGACGTCCTGACCTGCCACGTGCACGGCCGGCAGCCCGACCTCGACCGACGACGTATCAGCGCGGCGCTGCGTCGCACTCCTTCAGTACCCAGTACCCGGGCGACCTGCATAGGCTCGGGCGCGACAGGTGCGGAAGGAGCCGACATGTCCACCACCTTGCTCCACACAGTCCCGTGGCCAATGCTGCGGAAAGGCCAGGCACACGACCAGGTCCAGACCGCGCAGTACCTGCTCCGGGAGCATGGCCACCAGATCGTCGCGGACAACATCTTCGGGGCGAAGACCGACGCCGCGGTCCGGGCGTTCCAGTCTGCTGCCAATCTGGCCGTCGACGGCATCGTCGGTCCGAGGACGTGGGCCGCGCTCATCGTCACCGTGCGCCGAGGTGACCGCGGCGACGCCGTACGAGCCGTCCAGGTGCAGGGAACCATCCGCCACGAGTCGAACCCCCCGGCCGTCGACGGGATCTTCGGACCCGTCACCGAGACCTACGTCCGGGGCTTCCAGGAGCTGCTCGCAATGCGATTCCCGGCGGACAACGTGGCGATCGATGGCATCGTCGGCCCGGTCACCTGGCACGGGTTCGTCGCCGGCATCGCCGGGCTCGACTGAGCACCCTGACGACCGGGGGGTCAGCCGGAACCGTGGAACCCGATCAGCTCCATCCGCTCGATCGCCTCGCTGCGTGACGAGACGCCGAGCTTGCGGTAGATGGACATCACCTGCGTTTTCACCGTGTGCCGCGACACATAGAGCCGTTCGCTGATCTCGGGGAACGAGAGGTGGGTCGGGAGCAACGGCACCAGCCGTAGCTCTGCGGCGGTGAGGGCCGATGCGCCGACCACGTGCGCGCTCATCGTGTCGAGTTGGCGACGGAGCTGGTCCGCGTGGACGGGCAGGATGCCCAGGTCGCGCCGGCGCTCGGTGATCTCGGCCGCCTGTCTGAGTACGGCTCGTGCGCCCGCGATGTCGGCGAGCGACACGTACGCCCGAGCGAGCTCCAGCAGGGCCTGCATCGAGACGACGGGCAGGCTGTACGTGAGCAGAGGCCGCAACCGGACGGCCCTGTCGAGCCACCCCGTGGCCTCGCCGACGTCGCCCCTGCTGAAGGCCACCCGCGCCGCCCAGGCGTAGACGAGAGCGCTCGTCCAATACTCGCTGAACCGCCCCTCCGCCATGATCGCCAATGCCCGATCGCTATGGGCCTTGACGGCGGACCAGCGATGCTGGTCCGCCGCGATCATCGCCCGCTCCGTGAGCACCACCGCGGTCAGAGGGGCCGCGCCGGCGACGTCGGCGGCGTCGACGGCGGCGGCCAGGATCGGATCGGCGCGGTCCTGGTCGTCCTCGAGCACGTAGGAGAGACCTTCGGTGAACAGCATCGTGGCCCGGTACGGGCTGCGAAGCTCGAGCCCACGGTACGCGGCCTGCGCATGGGCGCGCATCCGTGCCACGCCGTCCCGGGCCAGTAGCGCCCGGAGATACGCGAGCAACGCCTCCGTCGGGCCCCCGTCGGCAAGCGTGCCGGTCATAGGACCGGCCTCCGCTGCTTCGACCCACCGGTCGGCCTGACCGGTCCGACCGAGCAGGGCATGGATCAGCGCCCCGTGGATCGCCACGGCCGGGTGGCGGGGAAGCGCGCCGCGCTCCTCGAGCCAGTCCATCCAGCGCCGCACCGTTTCGACCCGACCGCTGGCCCACACCGGCTGGGCCAGGTCGAGGACGAGACGGGCCACGTCGTCGACGTCTCCCGCGGCCTGGGCATGACGCAGCGCCTCCTCTGGTCGGCCGTTGGTCTCGCACCAGCCGGCGGCGTTGCGGTGAAGGTCCCGGATCGTGTCCGGCTCGCGGCGCGCCAGCTCGGACCGAAGCAGCTCCCCGAACAGGTGGTGGTATCGGTACCACTCGCGCTGGCGGTCGAGCGGCACGACCAGGAGGTTCTTCGACTCGAGCCTCTCGAGCACGAGCTGCGACCCGGTCGTCCCCAGCAGCGCATCGCACAACGGTCCGCTCATGGCGTCGAGCACCGAGGTGCGGGTGAGGAACTCGACGTCCTCCTGCGAGACATGGTCGAGCAACTCGGAGCGCAGGTACTCCACCATGAAGCGGTCATTCCCCGAGAAGGTGAAACCGACGTCCCGGTTCGTCGGTGTCGCCTGCATGGCGAGCGCCGCCAGGTAGAGGCCGGCGGGCCAACCCTCCGTTCGTTGGACGAGACGGGTGACCTCGGTGTCGTCGAGGTCCACGCCCGCCCGCCGCAACAGCTCGGGTGCCTCGTCGATCGACATCGCCAGGTCGCCGACGCCGAGCTCGAGGAGCCCGCCGGCCGCCCGCAGCCTGGCGGTGGGTAGCCCGACAGGATCGCGCGATGCCAGTCCCAGCCGCGTACCGGGCGGCAGCCGCAGCGCCAGCTCGGTCATGACGTCCCTGCTCTCGGCGCTGGTCACCGTCTCCACGTGGTCGAGCATGAGCGTGATGGGCGCCGACATCCTGTCCATGGCCGAGGCCAACTGCCGGGCGCCGACGAGTGCCGCCCCCGGCGAGCCCGGCAGCTGGTCGACCTCGAAGTCGATCGGCTCGACCCGGGCGATGGCGGCATCGAGGTACCGCAGGAGCTCGGTGGGGTCGTCGTCGCCGGCATCGAGCGACAACCACGCGACCCGGGGACGACTCCTTTCGGCCCACTGCGCCATCAGGGTCGTCTTGCCGTAGCCGGCGGGTGCCTGGATGAGCGTGACCGCGGCGTCGTCGGCCTGGACGAGCCGCTGCACGAGGGCCGCGCGGTCGACGAGGCCGCGCCGCTGACGAGGCACCTCGATCTTGGATGCCGGCAGGCCCAACGGCATCAGCACCACCCGGGGGGTCGACGAACCACGCCTGATCGCCAACGACCGGCCCATCATACTGACCCCGTCCATACTGACCCCGTCGTCGAGGAACCTGCCGCTCACAGCTACGACGAGCACGTCGTGACACGATCAAGGATCGTCGACGCCCTCGAGCGCGGCGTCGATGTCGTAGCCGAGCGCGTACGCGAGCTCGGGCGCGGCGGCGACCACACGCGCCAGACCGACCGTCGCCGCAACGACCTGCATCGTGTCGACGATCTCGTCGACGCTCGCGCCCGCGGCGAGCGCATCGGCCGCTACCTGGCGGTACACCGCGGGCGCCACCCCCGACGCGACCGAGGCGGCGAGGCGAGCCACGGCGGCTGTCTTCGGATCGAGGTGCGCCGGCAGGACGGACGCGCCCCCGGCGGCGGCGAGTTCGATCAATCGCTGCTGATGGTCCATCTGGGGTCCTCGGTCGAGTCACGTCCGCTGGTGTACGAGGTCCTAGCCCACATGCGGTCTCGGTCCGTGGCGGGCTGTTCGAGCTCGCACCCGAGTGCGGCCGCGACCTCGGTCACCGCCGAGCTCAGCCGCACGACACCCACGAGCGGGGCCAGCGCCACCATCACGCCGACGACCTCACCCTCGGTCGCGCCCGCGGCCAGCGCGTCGGCGACGCTCCACTGAAGGCTGGCGGACGCGCCACCGAGGGCGACCAGCCCTGCCAGCCGCACGAGCGCCGCCGTCTTCGCATCCACCTCCACCGTCGGCCCGGTGAGGTCCGTGACGAGCACGCGCTCCAGGGCCCCGACGTCGTTGATGGCGAGCCTCCGCAGCAGGTCCCGGTGCTCAGGTCTCACGGATACCTCACTCGCTCGGAGCCAACCGGCGTCCAGCCGGCTCCCCACCCTCAGCGTCCAGTCAGACCGCTCTGCGGCTCGAGATCATCCCCCCAACGACATGATTCGGTCGGGCACGACCCGATCTCAAGGCACCGGATGAAGTGCTCCGGTCACACAGGGAGAGGCGGTCATGGACTGAAAGGCCCTCTCGGACGACACCGCGCCGTTTCGAGTCGCCACTGCGCACGGGCGGGGACTTGACGGCACGGGGCCGCATGGAGGCCTGGCAGGACTCCCCCGAGGGCTGGCCGGAGGGCAAGCAGCCGGGCTGGTTCTGGCGAAGCCACGAGGACGGCGTCAGGAACAACTGGACGGGCGGGCGGCCGACCGTCCAGTGGACCCGCCCTGGCGCCACGCCCGTGCCCGCCTCCAGCGAGCACCACCACTGAAGGCCGCCTGACCCCATGATCGACAAGGAGGCCGCCCGATGTTCCACCGTCGAGCGCGCCATCGCCGCTCCCATCGTCGCGCTCGGCCAGGCCACAGGCGCTAGGGAGACGTGGGCCGTGGAGGACTCGAACCTCCGTAGGCGACGCCGGCCCAGTCGTTCGAGCGTTCGACGGTGCCCCCGAGACTCGTAGTCGCTGATGACCGAGGCGAGCAGCCGAACGAGCGCTCGCGAATCTGCTGCCCTCGAGACGTCGCCGCAGGTGCGACTCCATGTCCGAGCCGGCGGAGCATCACGCCAACCTCCGTGCGCGGGCCCGAGCCAGCCCGCCGAGGATGATGCCGATCGTTCCCAGGACCATGGCCACGACGGCCCCGCCTAGCCCGTTGCCCGTGCCGAGACCACCGTCGGCCGTGGCCACGATCAGGCCACCGAGAACCACGCCGATCAGTCCTAGCCCCATGGCGACGCCGCCCCCCGCCCTCCCGTTGCCGATGCCGCCGGCGGAGCGCGCACGACCAGCGGAGCGCGCCAGAGCCCGCCCGCCGATGACGATGCCGAGCAGCCCCACCACGCCCGCGACGACGGCCCCGAGCCGACCGGAGCTCATGGCCAGGACGCTGGCGGTGACCGGATGGACTAGGGCTGATTCGGTGGTGTGCATACCGACGAAGATCAGCCAGAGAAGTGAAGGAGCCGTGAAGAGACCGTGAGGAGGTTGAGCACGCGCGTCCCGCAGGGTCGCCCGACCTCGCGGGGCGGACCCTCATAGGTGTTGGCCACAACGAAGCAGGCCCGATTCAACCCCTCGCGCTACCAGCGAAGGATGAGCAACCGCTCTGAGCGGTTCATCGCGACCACCCGTGAACTAGCCTCACGGCTGAAGCTGGGCCTGGGAGGGAAGGCAAGGCTCTCGATGACCACCGCTCACCAGGGCGGCCCCGGCCGCGGGCGCCCGCAGTCGCCGTCAGCCGCAGCGTCCGGCGGCCCCGCCGGCCGCGGCCGAGCCACCGGCGAGCCCATCACCGTCAGGCATTGGCCGGCGCCGGAGGGCGACCGGCCCACGCGGCCCCGGCTCGACGGTTGGGCCGGCCCTCCGCCGCAGCCGGACGTCGATAACGGCGACGGTCCGCAGTCCCGCTACCCGCGCTGGCTGCTACCGGCAGCGGCCCTGGCGGTGGTGGCGGCGTTGAGCCTGGCGGTCGTGGTGCTCGTCACCCGCGGGGGCGGCGAGGCGACGAGCGAGGTGGGCACGGTGCGCTCCGCCTCGGGCGCGCGGGTGCGCACGTCGGACGGGTCCGAGCCCCGGGCGCTCGAGGACGGCGAAGCCGTGCTCTACGGCTGGTCGGTGGAGGCCGGGGACAGCCCGGGGGTCACGATCGACCTGGCCGCGGGCGGCGTCCTCCGCTTCGACGGCGGGGCGACGCTGACCTTCACCGCTGCCGGCGAGTCCGGCGAGCCGGGGCCCCGCGTGGACATCGCCGGCGGCCGCACGTGGTTCAACCCCACCGTGAGCGAGTCCGCCGCCCTGGTGCTGCGCACCGATGTCGTCACCCTCAGCTCCACCCGCAACCCGGTGGCGCTCGACTGCACTTTCGACTGCACGGTGGAGGCACCCGCGGGCGGCGTCAGGGCGTCCGCCGAGCCGGGCGTCAACGTGGCGCCCGCGACCGACGAAGCCCTGATCGTCACCAGCGACGGCGGCCTGGTGGTGCGCACCATTCCCCAGCCGTCCGCGTGGACCCGGGGGAACCTGGAGGCCGACGCGGTGGCCCTGCCAGCGCCCGAACCCGCGCCGCCCGACGGGGTCACGGCCGGCGCGGTCCCGGCCGCCGCCTATGCCTTCGACCTGACCGTCACCAGCGACGGCGAGGGGGCCGTGCTCGACCCCAGCGTGATGTTCCGGAGCGGGTGGATCGCCCACTACGAAGCCACGATCGACACCGGGTCCTGCGCCCAGGTGCCCTGCGACGTAACCGTCGCAGCCACTTCCGAGCGCGTCGCCACCACCCTGAGGCTCTCCGGCTCGTTCCACATCGCAGACCGGTCGATGGCCCTGACGTTGAACCGGCCGATCGACTGTCCCGGCTCTGCGTCGCGCTCGGCCGGGACCGTGACCATCACGGTCGACATGACCGTCAGCGAGGCCGCGTACGACGAGAGCTCACAGCGTTGGATCGCCACGGTGATGGGCGGCCCGGGCACGTCGGTGGCCGAGATCAGCGACACGAGCTGTCTGGCCTCGGCCAACCCTGCCGGGACGCGCACGAACGAGCTGGAGATGACCGGCCACGCGGCCGGCTGAGCCGGATCGCGGGGTCAGTTCTGCCTCCGGCCGGACAGGCCGGATTGCCGATTGAGTTCGACATGCTGCGTCCGACGGCGCTCGAATGCGGGGGTGGGCCACGTCGAGGTGCTCGTCCTACACGGATCGCCTGGCTCGGGGAAGACAACGGTCGCAGAGGCGGTAGCTGAGCGATTGCGTCAGACGAAGATCGCCGACGTCGCCGGCCGTCAGAATCGTCGACATGAGTGAAGCCCAGCTCGCCGCCGCCATCGACGAGCTCCTCGATGACGTGGTGAGTTCCGGCCAGGAAGTTGGGGTGCAGGTCGCGGTGATCCGCAACGGCCGCACACTCGTGGACACGGCGCGAGGTACGTCCGATGCCCACACCGGAGCGTTGGTCGATCGCGACACCCTGTTCTGGGCCGGTTCCACAGCGAAAGCGGTGGCGTCCTCGGTGGCGCACGTCCTCATCGAACGCGGTGACGTCACCGACGACTTGCGCGTCGTCGACGTGTGGCCGGAGTTCGGGGCCCGCGGCAAGGAGAACGTGACGCTGCGCCATGTGCTCCTTCACACCGCTGGTGTCCCTGGTCTCCCGCCCGAAACGACCGCGGCGGATCTCTGCGACTGGGGCGCCATGTGCGCCCACATTGCCGACGCCGAGCTGTGGTGGGAGCCCGGGACCCGAATCGGATACCACGCCAAGACCTTCGGGTTCCTGCTCGGAGAGGTCCTTCGCCGGGCGACCGGCGACACCATCTCGACGCTGCTCCGCGATCGTCTCACCGGCCCGCTCGATGTCGTCGACGACGTCCACTTCGGTGTCCCCACCCGGTTGTTGCCACGGATAGCCACGCAGGTCCCGGTCGACCGCCAGGAGTTCCCTCGACCCGAGCCCGGCTCGCCGCTCGACCGGGCAATGCCGCCGGGGGTGGTCCCCGACGCCGACTACGCCAACCGCCCCGACCTCCTCACCTGCGATATCCCTTCGGAGGGCACCATGAGCGCTCGCGGTGTCGCCCGCATCTACTCGGCGCTGCTCGGGCACATCGACGGAGTCGAGCTGGTGTCGCCCGCCCGCCGGGCGACGATGGCGGCGGTCGCGTTCACCGGAATGGACGAGGTGATGGGGTTTCCGACGTCGTGGGCGTACGGCTACAGCCCCGCTCGACCGAGCGGTCGCGGCAAGCCCGGCTCCGTGTTCGGCATGATCGGGATGAACGGCTCAGCCGCCTACGCCGACATCGACTCGGGCGTCGCCGTCGCCGTGATGCGCAACCGCTTCACGGGCGACTTCACAACCATCGAGCGGATCGATCGATTGATCGAGGACGAGTTGGCATAGACCGGATGCGCCTCGGCGCGAACAAGAGGGGACCTCGGATGAACGAACCGACGACCACGCTCGACGACCGCTTCAGCGACTCGGGGGGTGCGCCAACCTCGTGGGACGAGACCGTGAGCACGCTCGAGGCCGCTGAGCTGTTCTGGATCACCACCGTCCGCGCTGACGGTCGACCACACATGAGCCCCCTCGTCGCCGTGTGGCTTGACGGCGCCCTCCACTTCTCCACCGGTGCGGCCGAGCAGAAGGCCGTCAACCTGCGTGCCAACCCGCACGTGCTCCTGACGACCGGGTGCAACCAGTGGGACCAGGGGCTTGACGTCGTCGTCGAGGGCGAAGCGATCCAAGTGACCGACGACACAACACTGCAGCGGCTCGCCGACGCGTGGCGTTCGAAGTGGGACGGACGCTGGCAATTCGAGGCCCGCGACGGCTGCTTCCACCACGATGTCGGCGCAGCGCTCGTATTCTCCGTGGAGCCCACCAAGGTCCTCGCCTTCGGCAAGGGCACGTTCACCCATACCCGCCACCGCTTCTGATCGCGGCGGGCGACACCGTCGCGGGGTTCCCGGCTCGCCCACCGGACGAGGCCCCCGATGTGCCTGCTTGACGGTTCGGGCGGAATGGTGGGCAGGAGAGACGTGGGCCGGGGAGGATTCGAACCTCCGTAGGCGATGCCGGCAGATTTACAGTCTGCTCCCTTTGGCCGCTCGGGCACCGACCCAGGACCGAACACGCTAGCGCCTCCGCTGGAACCCCCTCCACACGGGAAATCGCCCCGGGCCACGGCGGGGCCGACCGGTAGCTTGCCCGGCGTGGGGTACCCCAACTTCCCCGGCAAGCACGATCACGATGCGCTGGCCGAGCCGGCGGCGCTGCTGGAGTACTGGGCGGGGCACGGGTTGCTGCCCTCCGACCGGCCGGCGCCGGACGGGCTGCTCATGCTGTACCAGAAGCCGCTGTTCTCCGCCGTGCTCCGGGGGCTGGCCGGGCCGGTGACGCCGTACGCGCCCGGCGCCCGGCCGTCGGCGTTCCTCGACGTGCACACGTTCGACGACACGGACGGGACGGTCGGGGTCGTGGGCGGGTTCGGGATCGGGGCGCCGGCCGCCGTGAGCATCCTCGAGATGCTGGCCGCGCTCGGCGTCCGGCGGTTCGTCGGCGTCGGCACCGCCGGGGCGTTGCAGGCGCACCTGGACACCGGGGCCGTCGTCGTGTGCGACCGGGCGGTGCGGGACGAGGGCGTGTCCCACCACTACGTCGCCTCCGGCCAGTGGGCCGAGCCGTCGCCCGGCCTGTCGGAGCGGCTGCACGCCTGCCTGGACGATGCCGGCCTCGCACCGACCACCGGCAGCGCCTGGACCATCGACGCCCCTTTCCGGGAGACCGTGGCCGAGGCCAAGCACTACGCGGACGAGGGCGTCGCGGTCGTCGAGATGGAGGCGTCCGCCCTGTTCACCGTGGCCCGGGTGCGGGGCGTCGAGGCGGCGTCCGCCTTCGCGGTCAGCGACTCGCTGGCCGACGGCGAGTGGACGCCGCAGTTCGGCGACCCCCGGGTCGCTGGCAGCCTGACCCGCATGGTGCCTGCGGCGATCGCGGCACTCCAGCGTTAGCCTCGCCCTCATGCCGACGTTCGACGTCGTGTCCGAGATCGACATGCAGGAGGTGACCAACGCCGTCGACCAGGCGCGGCGCGAGGTCGCCAACCGCTTCGACTTCAAGAACACGAACAGCAGGCTGGACCTGAGCGACAAGGAGATCGTCCTCCACAGCGTCAGCAAGGACCGCCTGACCGCGCTCCGCCAGGTCCTGGAGGAGAAGCTGGTCAGGCGCAAGGTGTCGCTGAAGGCGCTCGACTACCAGAACGTCGAGGACGCGGCCGGCGGCACGGCCCGCCAGCACGTGCACCTGGTGGCCGGGATCTCCCGCGACAAGGCCACGGAGATCAACAAGTTCATCAAGGGCCTCGGCATCAAGGGCATCCAGAGCCAGGTCCAGGGCGAGCAGCTGCGGGTGACCAGCAAGAAGCGCGACGACCTGCAGGCTGCCATCCAGGCGCTGCGGGAGGGGGACTTCGGGATCCCCCTCCAGTTCAGCAACTTCCGGGACTGACCCCCGCTACCAGGCCTTCTGCCACTCGCCGGCCCGGAGCCGGGCGACCCGGTCCTCGGTCGGCGGGTGGGTGCGCCACAGGTTGCCGAAGCTGATCTTCCGGCCGGACAGCGGGTTGACGATGAACGCCGACGCGTGGGCCGGGTCGATGTCCATGGGGATCTGGCGGGCGCCGGCCTCCAGCTTCTGGAGGGCGCGGGCCAGCGGCTCGCCGTCCTCGATGAGCCGGGCACCGGAGCGGTCGGCCTCGTACTCGCGGCTGCGGCTGAGGGCCATCTGCAGCAGGGCCGCGGCGATCGGGGCCAGGATGGCCAGCGCCAGCAGGACCAGCGGGTTGCCGTCGTCGTCGTCCCGTCCGCCGCCGAAGATGGCGGTGAACTGCAGGATGTTGGCAATCAGCGTGATGCCGAGCGCGATGGCGGCGGCGACCGAGCCGATCAGGATGTCGCGGTTGCCGACGTGGCTGATCTCGTGGGCCAGGACGCCCCGCAGCTCGTTCCAGTCGAGGATCCGCAGGATGCCCTGCGTCACGGCCACGGCCGCGTGCTCGGGGTTGCGCCCCGTGGCGAAGGCGTTGGGCTGCTGGTCCGGCGTGACGTAGAGCTTGGGCATCGGCATGCCCGCCTTCTCGGTCAGCTCGCGGACGATCGCGTAGTACTCGGGCATCTCCTGCTCGGTCACCGGGACGGCCCGCGCGGCCTTGATGGCCAGGGTGTCGCTCTTCCAGTAGGAGAAACCGACGATGGCAAAGCCGATGGCGGCGCCGATGATCGCCCCGGTGCCGCCGAAGAGGAGCCCGCCGATCAGGATCAGGAGACCGCCGAGACCCGCCAGCAGGACGAAGGTCTTGAACGTGTTCTTCACGCCGTCAACGCTATCGACCGTTCCTGAGAGCTACCTGTGAGCACGCTCAGTCGTAGTAGCCGGAGTGGATGTAGACGCAGGGGATGCCCTCGTGGTGGAACATCTCCACGTTGCGGCGGTCGTCCTCGAACGCCAGCCGCAGGTCGAAGCCGTAGTGGCGCAGGTCGTCGACCGCGTCCCGCTTGAACGTGCGGGACGCCGAGTAGTCGCCCCACTCACGCATGATCAGCAGGTCCCAGCGCAGGGCGTACCGCTCCAGCCAGGCCAGCGTCTGGGGCTGGACCCGCAGCGGCCGGGCGGTCAGCAGCACCACGCGGTGGTCGGGGTCGAGCACCTCCAGCAGCCGCCCGACCTCGTCGATCAGGGCGTCGTCGCCGCACGCCTCGAAGAACGCCTCCCAGTCGCGGCGGGGGTACTCGAGGAAGTGCTGGCGCCGGGAGGCATCGGACAGCACGCCGTCCATGTCGAACACGACGGCCGGGCCCGGCTCGACCGCGCCGTCGCGCCAGCGCCAATGCCCCGGGATCTCCATCGTGCCCACGACCCGTGACGCTACCGGGGACCAGAGCCTGCCCGGATCACGCCGGGTCACAGCGCCAGCAGATAGCAGACCTCGTCGACCCCGGGGAACTGGGTCTGGCGGCCGGGCGTGTCCCGCCAGCCCCAGCGCTCGTACATGGACCGGGCCCGGACGTTGGCCTCCAACACCCACAGGACCACGACCCGGTAGCCGGCCTGCCGGAGGTGGGCGAGGGCGACGTCGTGCAGCCGCCGGCCGATACCCCGGCCCCAGTGGCGGGGGTCGACGTACAGGCGCACGATCTGGGCCCGGGTGCTCTCGTCCGGGTCGGGCAGGGCGCCGATCGTGCCGACCACCGTCTGGTCCGACCCGGCCGAACAGGCCACCAGCACCAGCGAGTTGTAGCCCTGGCTGGCGATGGTCTGGCGCGACCGCTCGGCCAGCGCCTCCGACGTCGGCTTCGGGGCGTTCGCCGGGAAGATGCCCTCGTAGCCCGCGAGCGCGGCGCGCCGCCACACCGTGCCGATGGCGACGGCATCCGCGGGCTCGGCCGGACGGATCAGGACGTCCAGCTGGTGCCCCGAGTCGTAGGTCCGTCCGCAGCTCCGGCGAGCCCTGGGCGTCGCTCGCCAGGACGCACGACGAAGGCGCAGCCTGAAGCTGCGGCGAGGAGGAGGACGCCGCGAGCGGCGATCAGGGCCGGCGGAGCTGGGGCGAGACCCGCGACTCGGGGCACCTAGTCCTCCTGCGGCATGGCTTCCGCCCGCTTGCGGATCTCGTCGACGACCGTCGGGTCGGCCAGCGTGGTCGTGTCGCCGAGCGCCCGGCCCTCGGCCACGTCCCGCAGCAGGCGGCGCATGATCTTGCCGGACCGGGTCTTGGGCAGCTCGTCGGTGAAGATGATCATCTTGGGCCGGGCGGTGGGGCCGATCTTCTTGGCCACGTGCGTCCGCAGCTCCTCGCCCAGCTCGGGCGTCGGCTCGACCCCGCCCCGCACGGTCACGAAGGCGACGATCGCCTGGCCGGTGAGCGGGTCGTTGGCGCCGCACACGGCCGACTCGGCCACGGCCGGGTGGTCGACGAGCGCCGACTCGACCTCGGTCGTCGAGATGCGGTGGCCGGAGACGTTCATCACGTCGTCGACCCGGCCCAGCAGCCACAGGTACCCGTCGTCGTCGACCTTGGCCCCATCGCCGGCGAAGTAGCGGCCCTCGTAGCGGGACCAGTAGGTCTCCTTGTAGCGCTCGGGGTCGCCGTAGATGCCCCGCAGCATCGACGGCCACGGGCGGGTCAGCGTGAGGTAGCCGCCGCCCCGCTCGACCCGGTTGCCGGCCTCGTCGACCACCTCGGCCGCGATGCCCGGCAGCGGGAACGTCGCCGACCCCGGCTTGAGGGTGGTGGCGCCGGGCAGCGGGGCGATCATGATGGCGCCGGTCTCGGTCTGCCACCAGGTGTCGACGATCGGGCAGCGGCCGCCGCCGATGTGCGTGTGGTACCACATCCACGCCTCGGGGTTGATGGGCTCGCCCACGGACCCGAGCAGCCGAAGCTTGGACAGGTCGTGGCGCTCGGGCTCCTGCGCCCCCCACTTCATGAACGTGCGGATGGCGGTGGGTGCCGTGTACAGGATCGTGACCCCGTAGCGCTCGGCGATGTCCCACAGCCGGTCCTTGCCCGGCGTGTCCGGCGTGCCCTCGTAGATGACGCTGGTGGCGCCGTTGGCGAGGGGGCCGTAGACGATGTAGCTGTGCCCGGTGACCCAGCCGATGTCGGCCGCGCACCAGTAGACGTCGGACTCGGGCTTGAGGTCGAACACATAGCGGTGGGTGAACGCGACCTGCGTCATGTAGCCGCCGGTCGTGTGCATGATCCCTTTGGGCTTCGCCGTGGTGCCCGAGGTGTACAGCAGGTAGAGCAGGTCCTCGCTGTCCATGCGCTCGGGCTCGCAACCGGCGTCGGCACCCGCCATCAGGTCGTGGTACCAGTGGTCGCGGCCCTCGGTCATGTCGACGCTCGCATCGCCGGCGGCCTCGTGGCCGGTGACCCGGCGGACCACGACGACGTTCTCGACCGACGGGGCGCTGGCCAGGGCGACGTCGGCGATCGGCTTGAGCAGGTGGGCGGCGCCACGGCGGAAGCCGCCGTCGGCGGTGACCAGCACCTTGCACTCGGCGTCGTTGATGCGGTCGGACAGCGAGTCGGCCGAGAAGCCGCCGAACACGACCGAGTGGGGCGCGCCGATGCGGGCGCAGGCGAGCATGGCCACCGGCAGCTCGGGGATCATCGGCATGTAGACGGCGACCCGGTCGCCCTTGCCGACGCCCAGGCCCTTCAGCACGTTCGCGAACCGCTCGACCTCGCCCAGCAGGTCGGCGTAGGTGACCGTGCGGGTGTCGCCGGGCTCACCCTCCCAGTGGTAGGCGACCTTGTCGCCCCGGCCCGCCTCGACGTGGCGGTCGAGGCAGTTGGCGGACACGTTGAGCGTGCCGCCCACGAACCACTTGGCGAAGGGCAGGTCCCACTCGAGGATCGTGTGCCACTCGTCGTACCAGGTCAGGAGGTCGGCGGCCTGACGGGCCCAGAACCCCTGCCAGTCGGCCTCGGCCTCGTCGTAGATCTCCGCGCCGGCGACCAGGGCGTCGGCCTTGAAGCCGGCGGGCGGCGGGAAGGTGCGGTCCTCGACGAAGTAGTCCTCGATCGCCGGCTCGTCGGCCATACGGTGTTCCCCCTCGTTGCGGTTCCCCGAAGCGCCGCGAGCCTACTGGCAGCGCCCCGCCCCCCGTCGTGGCCACGTGACATGTGGCACGTCGCGCCCGGGGCGTGCCATCGTGCTGCCCATGGTCACCCGCCGCAGGCCCCTGTCACGGGAGCGCGTGCTGCGGGCCGCGCTCGAGCTGGTCGACACCGGGGGCGTCGAGGCGCTCACGATGCGCCGGCTCGGGCGGGAGCTCGGCATCGAGGCGATGTCGCTCTACGGCTACGTCCGCTCGAAGCAGGACCTGATCGAGGGCGTGGTCGAGCAGGTGTTCCGGCAGATGCCGCTGGTCGTTCACGGCCCGGGCGACTGGCAGGACCGCATCCGCCGCCACGCCGCTCTGTACCGGCAGGTGCTGCTCGACCACCCGAACGCCGTGCGGCTGGTGGCCGGGCGCCCGCTCGTCACCGAGGGCACCGCCGCGTTCGTCGAGTCGGCGCTCGCCGAGCTGCGGTCCCTCGGCCTCGACCTGGACACGGCCGACCGGGTGCTGGGCGTGATCGCCGGCTTCACGCTGGGGCTGGTGGCCGAGCAGGTCGGCAACGTGGGCCGGGCCTCCCCCGACCATGCGCCCGTGGACGCCAGCCGCTTCCCGCTGGTGGCCGCCCTCGGCGAGATGAAGGCCGTCGACTACGACCGGGAGTTCGAGCTGGGGCTCGACTTCATCGTGGCCGGCCTCGAGCACCTGCTCTCACCACTCGAGGACGCGGAACGCGCCTAGCCCCGCGGGGTCGAGCAGGGCCGCGGCCTCGGCCACCCGGCTGCGGGCGGCCACGGCCGCCAGGTCGGCGACATGGGCCCGGGCGGCCCACTCGGCCCGGGCCGCCTCGACCAGCCCGTCGATCCCCCAGCGGCGCAGCCAGTCGGCCTGGCCGAGGTCCGAGCCGGGCGGCCGGACCAGCGCCAGCTGGTCGACCGCCACCTCGCACGTGACGTCCTGCGTGCCCAGGCCCTCCAGGAGCGGGCCGCCCCGGGCGTGGCCCCGGTAGGTGCGCAGCCACTCGTCCTGCGGGCGGGACGCCAGGTCGGCGGTGGTGGCGGCGTAGTCGATCGCCACCACCCGCCCGCGGGGGCCGGCCACCGCCAGGGCGTCCCGCAGCCAGTCGCCGGCCGCGGCCTGGAGCGGGATGCGGGCGCCGCCGGGGGCGTTCGGCGCCAGCCGGGACGCCAGTGCCGCCCGGTCGGGGTCGAGGGGCACGAGCAGCTCGCACAGCGCGTCGCCCTCCACGTCGACCCGGACCTCGCTCCAGTCCCCCGCCCGCCGCTCGGCCAGGGCGAAGGGCAGGTTGTCCAGCAGCTCGTTGGCCACCACCACCGCCGGCCCGGTGATCCGGGGCAGGTCGGCCAGGCTGACGCAGATCGGGCCCCGGGGAGCCTCCGGCACCGGGACCTCGGTGTCGCGGTCGACCGGGGCGAAGGCGAGGGCCGGCTCCTCCAGCGGGAGCGCGGCGGCGTGGCGGGCGCGCTGGGCGGCCGATCGCTCGACCAGCACGTAGCGCAGCGCCGGCGCGCAGGCGGGCTCGGCGGCCAGCACGGTGCGGGCCAGCGTGCCCGGCCCGGCGCCGGCCTCGACCACGACGTAGGGGTCGGGCGAGCCCAGGTCCCGCCAGGTGGCGTCGAGGAACCGGGCCACCACCGCCCCGAACAGTGCGCCCACCTCGGGGCTGGTAAGGAAGTCGCCGTCCCGGCCGCCCGCCCGTCCCCCGGCCTCGTAAAACCCGCCCTCGGGGCCGTAGAGGGCCCGGTCGAGGACGCGGTCGAGCGGCAGCGGCCCGTGGCGCCGGATGTCGGCCGCCACGGCCGCCAGGACGGGCGAGGGCATCGCGCCACTTTCTAGCGGGTGCGCAGCGCTGGGCGACCGGGGTCAGCTGCTGTCGTCGTCGTTGATGATGACGAACCCCAGGCCGAACCAGCCACCGACGGTGGCGTTCTCGGGGTTCTCGAACGCCACCACCACGATCTCACGACCCTCGGCCAGGTCGTCACCGAGCACCTCGATGGGAACCGACGTCTCGGTCTCGCCGGGAGCGAAGGTCGCCGTCCCGCTCGCGGCGGTGAAGTCGAGCCCGGCGGTGGCCGAGTTGCTCACGGTCCGCCAGCGGACGCGCACGGTCTCGGTGCTGGACTCGGAGAGCGTCAGGGGTACCGCGGCCGTGGTCGGCGTGTCGCCTTCGGTGACCGCGACCGAGCCAGGTCGGGCCACCGGCGCCCCGTCGTCGTCGGTGATGATGGCGAAGCCGATACCGAAGACCCCGCCGAGCCGTGCGTTGGCCGGCTGGGCGAAGCGGACGAACACCATCTCGTCGGCCTCGGGCGCGTCGTCGCCGATGAGCGTGATCGACACGGCCTTGCTGGTCTCGCCCGGCGCGAACGTCACCGTTCCGCTGGCCGAGGCGAAGTCGTCGCCGGCCGAGGCGGTGCCATCGGTCGCCCGCCAGCTCGCCGTCACCGGCTCGTGCGACGGGGCGGACAGCGTCACGGGCACGTCCACCGTCACCGTTCCGGCGTCGCCCTCGGCGATCGTGACGACACCCGGCTCGACGCGCGGATGGAACACCGTGACCGGTATCGGGGTGGTGCGGACGTGCACCTTCCCGAGGGGATCGAGGAGGAGCGCCGCCGCGGACAGGTGCACCGTGCCTTCGCGACACAAGATCGCGTTCCAGGTGCCGACCACCGGCTCGTCTCCGGGGGGCACGAAGTCGGCCGACGGGGCGCAACCGACGGACAGAGCCATCGAGGGGAACTGGCCGCTGAAGCCCGGGGTCCGGACGAACTCGTAGGTCTCGGGTCCCGACACGACGTCGCCGGGGGCCGGCTTGGTGAACTCGCCGGGCGTCAGGCTCGACACGTGCCAGAGGACCGTCCGCGCGGCCGTGGCCGGCGGGGTTCCGCCCGAGCTGTCGGTGGCCAGGAGCTCCAGCCGGTAGTCCCCGTCGGGAACGACCGCGCCACCGTCGTCCCGGTAGTCCCACTCCAGCACACTCACGGGAGGGTTCGCGTCGCAGGGCGACGCCGGGAAGGGTTGGTCGGTCGCCAGCGTGCGAACCGCATTGCCGGACGCGTCGCGCACGACCGCGTCCACCGTGCCCGACCGGGACAGGCAGAGGGACAGCCGTCCCGGGCCCTCGAAGGCGAAGCGGTACTCCTCCGGTGCGGAGTAGTTGTCGACGAGGCCGATCTCGAACTCCGACGGCAGGGGCTGCGCGAAGGTGACGCGGTGGTCGCAGATCCAGCTGTGGCCCACCCCGAACGGGTCGTCCCAGGTGAGGTCGCAGCCGAGCAGATTGAACGCGCCGAGGGGGCAGGGCGAGGAATCGCCGGGCACCAGCGCCTGCCCGTCCGGCGGGACCGTGTCGATGCTGCCGATCGTGGTCGGGACGCCACCGGGGTAGCACTCCAGCGTGATGCCGGTCACCGTGGCGATGTCCATGAACCAGGGGGCGAGCTGCACCGACATCTCGAACGCCCCACGGATCTCCCCTGGCGAGGTGAACTCGCCGATGCCCTGCTGCCGGATCACGCCCCGCTGGAACGTCTCGATGTCCGTCGCGCCCGCCTCGGTGCGGGCGCTGATCTCGACGGTGTAGACGCCGTTGGGGACACCCTGGCCGGCGTCGTCCGTAAGGTCCCACTGGGGGGCGGAGTAGTCCTCGCACAGGGTCGACCAGGGCATACCCTGCCCGAGCGTGCGGACCAGGTCGCCCGCCGCGTCGCGGACGACGATGTCGACGACCGCCGGCTCGGTGGTGCAGAAGAACAGGTTGGTGAACGTCGCGCCGGGCTCGAGGTACTGGCTGCCGCTGCCCGGCTGGACGCGCACGTCGAAGGCCGCGGCGCCCGCCGGGGCCGCCGCCCCGATCGCTCCCGACGCGGCCAGCAGGGCCGCGGTGAGCAGAACCCCCAGCCGCCGCGGCCAGTCGACCGAAGGCGGACGTTGACTCGAACGCATCGCGCCTCCCCCCAGTTAGATGGGGGAAGCATGGCATACCCGAGCGGAGCTCAAGCGATTTGGCGGCGTATACGCCGGATATCCGGTGTATACGCCGCCAAATCGCTTGGAGTCAGGGGACGACCGAGGCGGCGAACGTGGCGGCGTCGCCCAGGTCCGTGGCCCAGGCCGTGACCCCGAACGCCAGGGTCAGGCCGGCGGTGATGACAAGCGCCGCGCTGAGCGAGACCGGGACCCGGACCGGGGCGGTGTCGCCGTCGGTCGGCGGGTTCATCCACATCTCCTTGGCCACGTTGGCGTAGTAGGCCAACGCGATCACCGAGTTGACGGCCATGACGACGGCGAGGGCATAGGCCCAGCCGGTGTCCGCGTCGACCACGGCCCGGAAGGCCACGAACTTGGCCAGCCACCCGCCCAGTGGCGGGATGCCCGCCAGCGAGAACAGGAACACCGACATCAGCACGGCCAGCGACGGGGCGTAGGTGAAGAGCCCGGCGAAGCTGGGGATCTCGGCGCTGCCCGTCTTGCGGGCCACCGCCATCACCACGGTGAACGCCCCCAGGTTCATGGCCGCGTAGATGAGGAGGTAGGTGACGACCGAGGTGAGGGTGGACTCCCCGATCTGCCCGACCACCGCCATCGGCGCCAGGATGAACCCGGCCTGCGAGATGCCCGAGTACGCCAGCATCCGCACCAGGTTGGTCTGGCGCAGCGCCACCACGTTGCCGATCGTCATCGACAGCACGGACAGCACCCACAGCAGCGGGCGCACGACCTCGGTCTGACCGGCGAACCCGATGACGACCAGCAGCAGCAGGGCCACGAACCCGGCGGCCTTGGACGACACCGACAGGAACGCGGTGATCGGCGTGGGGGCGCCCTCGTAGGTGTCGGGCGCCCATGTGTGGAACGGCACCGCCGACACCTTGAACGCGAACCCGGCGATGCAGAACACCACGGCCAGCGTGATGACCGGCACCGACTCGCCGGTGGCCAGCGCCTCGCCGATCTCGGTCAGCTTGGTGCTGCCGGCCACGCCGTACAGCAGCGACATGCCGTAGAGCAGCACCCCGGTGGCGAACACGCCCATCAGGTAGTACTTCACGCCCGCCTCGTTGCCCTTGCGGTCGCGCTTGCGCCAGCCGGCCAGCAGGTAGGCGGGGATCGACAGCATCTCCAGCGCCACAAAGATGGTGATCAGGTCGCGGGCCGACGCCATCACGGTCATGCCGAGGATCGACGACAGCAGCAGGAAGTAGTACTCGCCCTCGGCGTAGTCGCCCTCGGCGATGTAGTTGGTTGACTGGAGCACGGTGACGTACCCCGCCACCAGGAACAGCGCCTTGAGCACCAGGGAGAAGTCGTCGACCGCGTAGGCGCCGCCGAACATCGTGCGGTCGGCGCCGTCGACGGCGAGGGTCAGCACCGGGATCAGGGCGCCCAGCAGGCCGAGTCCGGCCAGCGACGGCAGCAGGGCCCTGCGGTCCTCCGGCAGGAACAGGTCGGCCACCAGCACCAGGCACAGCACGCCCACCACCACCAGCTCGGGGGCGAGCGCGTGCCAGTCGACCGCCGGCCGGTCGAACGGCGCCTGGGGCGCCTGGGCGAGGAGGGTGGCGAGCACCGGGTCAGCCACCCATGGCGGAGACCCACTCCGCCACCGCGCTCGCCGAGCCGTCGGTCACCCGGAACACAAGATTCGGGTAGATGCCGATGACCAGGATGAGGACCAGCATCGGCGTCCAGGCGAGCCACTCGGGAACGGTGACATCGGGGATGTCCTCGTCCGCGAACTCTTCGGTGGGCGTGCCGAACGCCGTGCGCTGGTAGAGCCACAGCAGGTAGCCGGCGGCGAACACGGTGCCGACGGCGGCGACCACCATGTAGACCCGGAAGGTGACGTCGGACAGCCCGGCCGCCGGCTCGTAGGCCGACAGGATGGCGGGGAACTCGCCCCAGAACCCGGCGAGGCCCGGCAGGCCCAGCGAGGCCATGGCGGTGAACCCGAGGATCCAGCCCATGCGCGGCGCCTTGAGCAGGATGCCGCCGAGGCGCTTGATGTCGAGGGTGTGGTAGCGCTCCTTCACCGAGCCCGCCACGAAGAACAGCATCCCGGTGATGAGGCCGTGGGCCACCATGCCCATGACCGCGGCGTTGATGCCGAAGTCGGTCAGCGTGGCGATGCCCAGCATGGTGAAGCCCATGTGGGACACCGACGAGAAGGCGATGAGCCGCTTCATGTCGGTCTGCGCCAGGCAGGCCAGGGCGCCGTAGATGATGCCGACCACGGCCAGGGCCCCGATGATCGGCGCCCACTCGACCGCCGGCTCCGGCAGGATCGGTATCGCCACCCGGATGAACCCGTAGGTGCCGAGCTTCAGCAGCACCGCGGCCAGGATCACCGAGCCGACCGTGGGCGCCTGGGTGTGGGCGTCGGGCAGCCAGGTGTGGAAGGGGAACATCGGCACCTTGATGCCGAAGCCCATGAACATGCCGCCGAAGATCAGCAGGCCGGTCCAGCGGGCGATGTCGGACTCGGCCACCAGCTGCGCCAGCTCGGGGATGATGAACGTCTCGCCCCCGGTCACGAAGAACAGTGCCAGGAAGCTCACGATCATGAGCGCCGAGCCGAACAACGTGAACAGGAAGAACTTGATCGACGCGTACTGGCGCTGCTCGCCGCCCCACACGCCGATCATGAAGTACATCGGCAGCAGCACGACCTCGAAGAACACGAAGAACAGGATCAGGTCCTGCGCCACGAACGTCCCGAGCATGCCGGTGTGCAGCACCAGCAGCAGGATGAGGAACGCCTTGGGGTTGCGCGGCTCGGGGAAGTGCTTCCACGAGTAGACGACGCACAGCGGCACGATCAGCAGCGTCAGCGCGATCAGCGGGACCGACAGGCCGTCGATGCCGATGGCGTAGCGGGCGTGGATGACGTCGATCCACGACTTGTTCACCGCGAACTGCAGCGTGTCGGACGCGTCGTAGTCGAAGTCGGCGATGACGGCCGCGCCGACGCCGGCCGTGGCCAGGGTCACGAGGAGCGCCACCCACTTGTGGACGTTCTCCTCGGTCCGGGGGATGAGCAGCATGACCAGTGCCCCTGCCAGCGGCAGGAACACCATGAGCGTCAGGCCCCAATCGGTGAGGAACTGGTTGTTGTCCATGAACGACCCTTGGCGTCAGACGAAGATGATGAAGGCGCCGGCGAACAGCGCGGCCGCCCCGAAGAGGAGGGCGCCGTACTGCTGCACCTTGCCGGAGGTGAGCTGGCGGAAGATCTGGCCACCGCTCTCGGCCGCGGCGGCGGAGCCGTTGACCGCCCCGTCCACCACCTGCTGGTCGATGCGGTTGTAGACGAAGCGCCCGACCACGGTGGACAGGCGGCCGGCACCGTTGACGATGCCGTCGATGACGTTCTGGTTGAACCAGTTCACCGACCGGGCCACCGGCCCCTTGGTCCCGCCGGCGATGATGTCGGTGTAGAGGTGGTCGAAGTAGTACTTGTTGACGAGCACCGTGTAGCCGGCCCGGGCCGGGCGGTTGCGCTGGGTGATGCCGTGGGGGCCGAGGTCCCGCCAGTACCACAGGTAGGCCAGCCCGATGCCGAGCAGGCCGATGGCCGTGGCGCCGAGCGCGATGCCGAGCGAGAACCCGGGGTGGCTGAAGTTCTCGGTCGGGAAGTAGGCGCCTTTGGGCTCGAAGTAGTGCTCGAACCGCAGCTCCAGCGAGTCCGGGCTGAGCGCGGAGGGGATGTTGACCAGGCCCGCCGACACGCCGAGCACCGCCAGGATCCACAGCGGCACCGTGATGCGGGGCCCGGACTCGTGGGGGTGGCCGTGGCCCCGGAACTCGCCGAAGAAGGTGAGGTAGATGACCCGGGTCATGTAGGCCGCGGTCATGAGGGCGCCGATGATGCCGACGGCCATGAACACCCTGTAGTTGCCGGCACCGCCCAGCTGGCTGGCGCCGGCCAGGATCTCGTCCTTCGACCAGAAGCCCGCCAGCGGGAACAGGCCGATCAGCGCGGCGGTGGCGACGATGAACGTCCGGTAGGTCTGCGGCATCCACTTCCGGAGCCCGCCCATGTCCTTCATGTCGAAGCTGTGCGCGGCGTGGCTCACCGAGCCCGAGCCGAGGAACAGGCAGGCCTTGAAGAAGGCGTGGGTGAAGAGGTGGAAGAACGCCGCGGTCCAGGCCCCGACGCCGAGCGCCATGACCATGTACCCGAGCTGGGAGACGGTCGAGTAGGCCAGGACCTTCTTGATGTCGTCCTGGACGAACGCCAGCCCCGCTCCGCCGATCACGGTGACGGCGCCCACAAGGGCCAGCAGGTTCACGCTGGAAATGCCGATGGAGAAGCCCTCGAAGAACACCGAGTAGAGGCGCCCGGCCATGTAGATGCCGGCCACGACCATCGTGGCGGCGTGGATCAGCGCGGACACCGGCGTGGGGCCGGCCATGGCGTCGGGCAGCCAGGTGTGGAGGATGAACTGGCCCGACTTCGACATGATCGCGGCGAGCAGGCAACAGGCCGCCACCAGCAGGGCGGTGTGGCTGATGGTGCCGTCGAGGGCCGCGGTGTTGATCTCGAGGATGTCGAACGTCCCGCCTGCGGCCCAGAACAGCACGATGACGCCGACGATCAGGCCCACGTCACCGACGCGGTTGGTGATGAACGCCTTGAGCGCGGCGTCGCTGTTGGCCTTCTCCTCCCACCAGTGGCCGATGAGGACGAAGGAGCAGAGGCCGACCAGCTCCCACATCGTGATCAGCTGGAGCGTGGTCTTGGCGATGACCAGCCCCAGCATCGAGGCGGTGAACAGCGACAGGAAGGCGAAGAAGTGCGTGTACCGCCGGTCGCCTCCCACGTAGTCGGTGGAGTACACGTGCACCAGCAGTGACACCAGCGTGACGACGAACAGCATCATCACCGCGGGGCCGTCGAGCAGCATGCCGACCTTGACGTCCACGCCGCCGTTCTGGAACCAGGTCCACTCCTTGGTCACCGGCTCGACCTCGAAGTGGGGGCCCTCGGCCTCGTCGGCGTGCTCGCCGGGCGCCTCCTCCTGGCCCTCCTGAACCGGAGCGGCAGACTCGCCCTCGGGCACGCCGGCCGCGTGGCCCTCCTCCTCGGAGACCTCCTCGGTGTGGGTCTCGGACTCGTGCTCGGCGTCGTCGACGTGGCCCCACCAGTTGACGTTCACGACGACTGCCAGCACGAACGCGATGCCCACGGCGGCGATGCCGATCTCGCTCCCCTTGCGGGGCAGCCGCTTCCCGAAGAACAGGATCAGGAAGAAGCTGACCGCGGGAATGATCGGGATGATCCAGGCGTAGTCGAGCATGCTCAGCCTCGCATCGAGTCGACGTCGTCGAGATCGACGCTCGACCGGTTGCGGTAGATGATCAGGACCATCGCCAGGCCCACGCCGACCTCGGCGGCCGCCACGGCGATGATGAACAGGGCGAACACCGAGCCCGAGACGTCGCCCGCCAGCGCCCCGAAGGTCAGAAGGTTGATGTTGACCGCGTTGAGGATCAGCTCGATCGACATCAGCACCAGCACCGTGTTCTTGCGGGCGATGACGCCGTACACGCCGATGCAGAACAGGGCCGCCGCGAGCAGCAGGAACTGGTTGATCATGAGATCGTCCATCGCCGCTACCGGTCCTTCCGGGCGATGACGATGGCCCCCACCAGCGCCGCCAGCAGCAGCACGGACACGACCTCGAACGGGACCAGGTACTGGGAGAACACCGAGTCGCTCACGGCGGCGGTGTTGGAGCCGTCGAGGGTGATCTCGCGGTCGGCCGGCAGCGGGTCGTCGCCCCAGGCGTCGACCAGCGCGTAGCCCATGACCGCGACCAGCAGCAGGGCGGTCAGGACGCCGGCCCACCAGTGGTCGTTCGTGGCGTCCACGTCACGCCCGATGCGGGCGCGGGTGAGCATGATGCCGAACAGCATCAGCACCATGATCGCCCCGATGTAGACGAGCACCTGGGTGACCGCCACGAACTCGGCCGCCAGGATGATGAACTGGGCGGCCACCCCGGCGAACACGACGATGAGGGCGAGCGCGGAGCGCACCACGTTGCGGCTCGTGACCACGACGAGGGCGGCGCCGACCATCACCGCGGCGATGGCGTAGAAGAAGATGTGCTGGGCGACCATCGGGGCGGGCTACCTCGGCACCTTGCGGACCTTCTGCTCCGACCCGCCCTCGTAGGCCTCGAAGTCGGGCACGGCCTGCATCCACTCGCCCAGCCGCTCCTTGTCGTGCAGGAGATCGGCCAGCCGCAGCTCGGAGTACTCGTACTCGGGGCTCCAGAACAGGGCGTCGAACGGGCACACCTCGACGCAGATCCCGCAGTACATGCAGAGCGCGTAGTCGATGTCGAAGCGGTCGAGCTTGTTGACCGTGCGGGGCTTGCCGCCCGGGCGCCGGGGCGGGGCCGTGTCCTTGTGGCCCTCGATGTAGATGCACCAGTCGGGGCAGCTCCGGGCGCACAGCATGCAGACGGTGCAGTTGTCCTCCTTGAGGGCGATGACACCGCGGGCGCGGGGCGCGGGCGTCTCCTTCTCGTGGGGGTACTGCACGGTGGCGGCGCCCTTTGACGGGGCGGGGATGAGCGTCTTGATGCCCCGGGCGGGGAACATCGTCCGCGTCATCGTCTTGAGCGTCACGCCCAGGCCCTTGACCAGGCCCGGCGTCTTGGGGGCGGGGATCTTGGCCATCTACCAGGCCACCTTCAGAGCCATGGTCGCCAGGATGTTGACCAGCGACAGCGGGATGAGGACCTTCCACGCCAGCTGCTGGAGCTGGTCCTCACGGAACCGGGGATAGGTGAAGCGCACCCAGAACACGAGGAACGCCACGACCATCATCTTGACCAGCAGCACGATCGGGCCGACGACGTTCATCCAGTCGGCGTCGAGGTCGACGCCCGGCAGGCTCCAGCCCCCGAGGAACAGCGTGGCCGCCACCGCGGCGAACGCACCGGCGCTGGCGAACTCGGCGATGAAGAACAGCAGGAACCGCATGCCCGAGTACTCGGTCATGTAGCCCGACACGAGCTCGGACTCGGCCACCGGCATGTCGAACGGCGTCTGGGTCAGCTCGGCCTGCATCGCCACGAGGAAGATGAAGAAGCCGAGGAACTGGGTGAGGATGTACGGGTTGCCGATGCCGCCGAAGCCGAAGATCTCGCCCTCGGCCTGGGCCATCACGATGCCCTGCATGTTCAGCGTGCCGGCCTGGATGACCACGCCGACCACCGCCAGGACCATCGGCAGCTCGTAGGCGATGAGCTGGCCCGCCGCCCGCAGGCCGCCCAGCAGCGAGTACTTGTTGGCCGACGACCAGCCGGCGATGAGGATGCCGAGCACCGAGATCGACGACACGGCCAGGATGTAGAAGATCCCGGTGTCGAGGTCGGCGAACCAGGCGTCCGGCCCGAACGGCACGGCCACGTAGATGAGGAACACCGACGCCACGACCACGTACGGCGCCAGCGCGAAGAGGCGCTTGTCGGCCCGCCAGGGGACGATGTCCTCCTTCTGGATCCACTTGCCGACCTCGGCGAGCAGCTGCATCGAGCCGTAGGGCCCGGCCTCCATCGGGCCGAGGCGGCTCTGCATGAAGCTCATCATCTTGAACAGGAAGACGTAGACGAGCGTGCCCGCGGGGATCAGCACCACCACCAGCACCCCGATGGTGCGCAGCGCGGTCTGCTGCCAGTACGCGTCGAGCGCGCCGAGCGTCAGCGCCACGCTCACCGGTCGATGTCCCCGAGGATGAAGTACAGGCTGGCCAGGATCGTGATGATGTCGGGCACGTACACGCCCCGCAGCAGCCACGGCACGATCGACACGTTGGAGAAGCTGGCCGAGCGGATCTTGACCCGGAACGGACCCAGGTCGCCCTTGGACACCACGTAGTAGCCCATGGCGCCGAGCGGGTTCTCGGTGGCGACGTAGGCCTCCCCGGCGGGGACCTTGATGATGCGGGGGACCTTGGCCATGATCGGCCCGCCCGGCAGGCCGTCGCACAGCTGGTCAATGATCTTGGTGGCCTCGCGGGTCTCCTGGAGGCGCACCCAGCAGCGGGCGAAGCTGTCGCCGTCCGGGTGGGTCCACACCTGGAAGTCGACCTTGTCGTGGGCCAACCCCACGTTGCCGTCGCGGCGCAGGTCCCAGTCGACGCCGGAGGCCCGGATGTTGGCGCCGGTCAGGCCGTAGGCCATGCCGACCTCGGCCGGGATCACGCCGACGCCGCGGGTGCGGGCCTCGAAGATCTCGTTGCCGAACAGGAGGGCCTCGATCTCGTCGCAGAAGTTGCGGATGCGGACCATGACGGCCTTGGTGTCGGCGACCCAGCCCTTGGGCAGGTCGTCCTTGAGGCCGCCGATGCGGTCGAAGTTGGGGTGGAACCGGCCGCCGGTCACCGACTCGATCTGGTCGAGGACGTGCTCCCGGTCGCGGAAGGCGAAGAACGCCGGGGTCACCGCACCGAGCTGGACGCCGAGGTCGCCGAGGAACAGGACGATGTTGGCCACCCGGGCCATCTCGAACAGGATCGTGCGGATGTGGCGGGCCCGGGGCGGGGCCTCGATGTCCATCAGCTGCTCGGCGGCCAGGATGAACGGCACCTCGTTGGCGAAGCTGCCCAGCCAGTCGATGCGGTTCACCAGGGTCGTGACCTGGGGGTACGTGCGGACCTCGGTCAGCTTCTCGTAGCCCCGGTGCATGTAGCCCGGCACGACGTCGGCCCACACCACCTGCTCGCCGTCGAGCTTGGCGGTGACCCGCAGCGTGCCGTGGGTGGCCGGGTGCTGGGGCCCGAGGTTGAGGATCATGCCCTCGTCGGTCTCGAGCTCGACGTTGACCCGGGCGTCGGCCGCCTGGGCGTCGACGTACGCGAGCTGCTGGCGCTCGGTGACGGCGGTCATGTCTCGCCTCCCTCTGCCGCCTCGCCCTCGCCCTCGGCCGGCTCGGCTTCGTCGCCGCCCGGCATCGGCTCGACGTCAACGATGCCGGGCCACGGTTTCACCAGCCGGGCCAGCAGCGGGTAGTCCTTGCGCAGGGGGTGGCCCTCGAACTCGCCCGGCAGGTACAGGTGGCGCAGGCCGGGGTGGCCGTCGAACGTGACGCCGAACATCTCCCAGCACTCGCGCTCGTGCCAGTTGGCCCCTGCGTACAGGGGCACCAGGCTGGCAATGCGCAGGTCGTCGTCCGGCAGGTCGGCCTTCAGCGTGACATTGAGGTGCGGCTCGTGGTGGCGCCCGCGGACGTTGGCCAGCCGGCACAGCATCTGGAAACGGGTGTCGCCCCCGGCCACGCCCGTTTCGATCGGGGCGGTGGGATCGACCTGCGGGATGCCGACGTCGACGGCGCTGTACTCGTAGCGGCCCCAGGGCGACGGCATCCAGTCGATGGCCGAGAGGAACTCGAAGAAGTGGAAGGCGAGGCGCAGCCTGGCGGCCTCGGCGGCGGCGAACCAGGCGTCCCGGGTGACCCGGACCCACAGGTTGCGGCCCGGCGCGATGTGGCTGCCCACCAGGTCGTCGCCCAAAGACTCCGCGAGCACAGCGAGCACCGCCTCGCGGTGCTCGTCGACCTCGGGAACCTCGGCCTCGGTCGCCTCCGCGCCGGCCTCGGTGTCGGCGGCGTCGGACATCACTGCACCACCAGGGGGTCGCCGCGCCAGCGGTCGGCCATGTCCTCCCGCCCGATGCGCTGCTGGAGCAGGACGATGCCCTCGAGCAGGGCCTCCGGCCGGGGCGGGCAGCCGGGGATGTAGACGTCGACGGGGACGACCTGGTCGACGCCCTTGGTCACCGAGTAGCTGTCCCAGTACGGGCCGCCACAGTTTGTGCACGAGCCCATGGAGATCACGTACTTGGGGTCGGCCATCTGCTCGTACAGGCGCTTGATGGCGGGGACCATCTTGTCGGTCACCGTGCCGGAGATGACCACCACGTCGGCCTGGCGGGGGCTGGCCGGCAGGGGGATGACGCCCAGTCGCATGACGTCGTAGCGCGGGGACGCGAAGGCGGCGCCCATCTCGATGGCGCAGCAGGCCAGACCCCACTGGTAGGCCCAGAGGCTGTACTTGCGAGCCGTGTTGAGCAGGGAGGTCAGGGGCTTGGGGAGCTTGCCACTCTCGACGAGACCCATCAGACGACGTTGTTCTGGTTAGGCGACACGGGTGTCAGATCCAGCGGAGGACCTTCTTCTTCCACGCGTAGAGCAGACCGAGTGCGAGGACGGCGATGAAGATCCCCATCTCGACGAACCCGAACCAACCGTAGGCCTCGGCCCGGGTGGCGAAGGGGAAGATGAAGACCGCCTCGACGTCGAACAGCACGAACAGCAGAGCGAACAGGTAGTAACGGACCTGGGTCTGACCCCACATCGACCCTGCAGGATCGACCCCCGACTCGTAGTTGATGTACTTCTCGGGTTGTGGCCGGCGGGGCCGGACCAGGCTGCCGAGGCCCATGATGGCCGCCACGAGCGCCACCGCGACGACCAGGAAGATCCCGACCGTCAGGTAGGAGCGGAGGAAGTCCGACACGTGGCGGGAGCCTAGTGAGCGTTTGCACGAGGGGCCAAAGCCGCTCGTGACCAGGGATTGCGCCCGTCAGCGGCAGTCGTTGACGAATCTGATGACGTCCATCTGCCCGACGGTGATCCCGATGACCGAGGTCCCGTCGGTGATGAACGCGATGCCCAGCCCGTTGCCTGCGTCGGCCCGGAAGATCTTGCCCGCGGGCACGAACGGGTGATCGCGTTCGTCGAGGCTGCCGGCGTATGCGGCCAGCACCTGCTCCTGAGGGGCGCCCAGCCCGATCGTGCTGCCGTTGCTCACGCGGGTCGTGGGCAGGACGGTCTCGATGCCGATGGCGGCCAGCACGCCCTCGGTCGGCTCGAGGACCCGGCGGGTGCCGTCGGGGTTGCGGAACCGGAGGCGGAGGTCGAGGGCCCCGGTCACCTTGGCGTCGTAGCAGGTGCCGCCCGAGCCCCGGAAGGTCGCCTGGTCGTGCTGGATCTGGACGCCGGCGGCCTGGAGCTCGCCCAGCGTGGCCCCGATGCGGAGCGGGCCGACCCCGGTCGGGTCGAGCGGCGCCGCGGGGTCGACGGTGCCCGGGGGCAGGGTGGTGGCGGGCATGGTCGGCGGCGTGGTCTCGTCGCTGGTGGGCGACCGGCCGGTCGAGCTGTCGCTGGCGGACTCGTCGTCGGTCGTGGTGTCGTCGTCGGGGTCCTGGACGATGGCGACGGCGATCAGCAGGGCGAGGACGCCCGCCACGATGGCGGTCAGCAGCCCCCGGCGCCCCGAGCGGCGCGGCGGGGTGACGTCGGTGGTGCCACCGGCGCTGGTGCGGGAGAGGCGCCGGTCGTCGATGACGGGCGGCGGCTGCGTGATCGGCCGGATGGCGGCCCGGGGCGCCAGGCGGAGCTGCGGCTCGTCGGCGAGCCGGCGGTCGAGGTCGGTCCAGAACTCGCTGCGGTGCTCGGGCGGCCGGATCCGGCGGAGCGCCACGGCGGTCGGGCTCGCGCCGCCGGCGGCGTCGGCGTCGACGTCGGGCGGTACGTCGGACCCGTTGGGGGTGTCGCTCACGACGCCTCCGTCTCGGGCACGGACTCGCTGGCCCCGTCACGGTCCGCCGGCTCCGGATCGGGCTGGTCATCCGTCGCCGAGGCGGTGCGGGCATGGGCCGGCGGCGTCGCCCGCCGGCGCCCCTTCCCCCGGCCCCGGCGGCCGCGTGGAGTGATCGACGGCTCCGCTCCGTTGCCGTTCCCGGCCGCATCGCCGTTCTGGCGGCTCCCATCGTGCGACTCCTCGGCGCGGGAGGCCGCGTCCGCTGCGCCCGCCTCGGGCTCGGGTTCGGGGGCCGCGTCCGCCGCCGGCGGATGGGTCGCGAGCGGGGCGGCCGTCGGCTCCGGCGTGGGAGGCGGCTCGGTGGTCGGCGCGGCGGTGGGGTCGGGTTCGGGCGTCGCCTCCGCTGCCGGCGGGGTCGTCGGCTGGGGAACTGCCTTCTTCCTCGCCCTGGTCGTGCGGCGGGGCTTGGTGCTGGCTCCGGCCATGTGGGCCGGGGTTGCCTCGCGGGCGGGGGCGGCCTCGGGGGCGGGAGCCGGTGTCGTCTCCGCAGCCGGCTCGGCCGGCGGCTCGGGGGCGGGTTTCGCAGCCGGCTCGGCCGCCGGCTCGGGAGCGGGTTCCGCAGCCGGCTGGCCCGGCGGCTCGGGGGCGGGTTCCGCGGCCGGCTCGGCCGCCGGCTCGGGAGCGGGTTTCGCCTCCGGCTGGCCCGGCGGCTCGGGGCCGGAGGCAAGTGCCGAGGGTGTCGGGGCTGTCGGGCCTGACGGCTCGGGGTCCGCCGGCGCCTGCGGCTGGGCTGCCGGCCCGGGGTCGGGCGTCGCCTCGGGCTCGGACTCGGGCTCGGGCGCGGGGGTGGCCTCTGCCTCGGACGTCGGGGCCGGCGGCGGGAGGTAGGGGGCCAGGGTCTCGCGGGCGGCGTCGAGGCGGGCGTCGATGTCGGCAGGGGGGAGGCCGAGGATTCTCGCTGCGGCTTCGGGGGTGAAGCCCTCGCGGTCGACCAGCACCACCGCCACGCGGTCCGCCGGGGGCAGCTTGGCCAGGCCCGCGCGCATGCCCCTCCCGCCCGGGGCGGGCGGTTCGCCGTCCCGTCGCAGGGCGTCGATGCAGGCGTTGTAGGTCACCCGGTAGAGCCAGGCGCCCGCGTCGTCCCTGGCCGTCAGGCGGACGACGTCCCGCCACGCCCGCAGGTAGGCCGACGCCAGCGTCGCGTCCATCGCCGCGGGGTTCAGGAGCAGGGCGTACGCCAGGCCGCGCAGTCTGGCGTCGTACCGCCCGACGAGCGCGCCAAAGGCCCGCCGGTCGCCTTGCTGCGACCCGCGCACCAGGCTCGCATCGCTGAGTCGTCTGGTCTTCGGCACAGTGTGGTGGGCGTCTCAGTTCGGGCGCCGCCGCCACATTGTGGGGGAGCGCGACGACACCGTGGGGGATTTCACCACACGACCGGGGTCTGCGTCAGCCGCTCGTGACCGACAGGACCGGCACGGCGTCCCGGGCCAGGTCGGCGACACCGTTGGGCCAGACCCCGACCACGAGCGTGACCACCAGGCACACCGCCAGTGCGATACCGGCGGCGGCGGGGATGAGCAGCCGGGGGGCCGAGTCGGCCTCGTCGGGGTCGGACATGTACAGGCTGACCGTGATCCGCAGGTACAGGAACGCCGAGATCACCGATGTGATCATGGCGATCACCGCCAGCCACGTGGAGCCCGCGTCGACCGCGGCGTTGATCACGTAGAACTTGGCGAAGAACCCCGAGGTCAGCGGGACGCCCGCCTGGGCGAACAGGAACACGGTCATGGTCAGAGCCAGCATCGGCCGGGTCCGGGCGAGGCCCCGGTAGTCGTCCAGCGAGTGGTGGGCGTCGCCCTTGCGCCCGACCAGCGTGATGACCCCGAACGTGCCGGCGATCAGGAACGTGTACGTGGCCAGGTAGAACAGCGCCGCCTGGACGCCGTCCTCGGTCGCGGCCTGCACCCCCACCAGCACCCAGCCGGCGTGGTTGATCGAGCTGTAGGCCATCATCCGCTTGACGTCCGTCTGCACGACCGCCAGCACGGCCCCGACCACCAGCGTGGCCACCGCGACCGCGTACACCATCGGCTGCCAGTCGACCCGGTAGGACTCGAAGGCCAGCACGAACACCCGGATCAACCCGGCGAAGCCGGCCACTTTCACGCCCGACGCCATCCACGCGACCATCGGCGACGGCGACCCCTGGTACACGTCCGGCGTCCAGAAGTGGAACGGCACCGCCGCCACCTTGAACCCCAGCCCGACCAGCATCAGGGCCAGGCCGGCCAGCACCAGGCCGTCCTCGGCCAGGGCGTTGGCGCTGAACGTGCCGAGGATGTCGACCAGGTTCGTCGTGCCGACGCCGCCGTAGATCATGGCGATGCCGTACAGGAAGAACGCCGACGAGAAGGCGCCCAGGACGAAGTACTTGATGCCGGCCTCCTGCGACGTGACCCGCTTGCGGTGGCTGGCGGCCAGCACGTACACCGCGATCGACAGGATCTCGAGACCCAGGAACAGCACGATCAGGTCGTTCGCCTGGGCCATGATCACGCCGCCCGAGGCGGACAGGAGCAGCAGGACGTAGGGCTCGACGCTCTCCAGCCCCTCGCGCCGCAGGTAGCCGTCGGCGAACAGCGCGGCCAGCACGACCGCCACGGCGATGACGACGATCATGAACACCGAGAATCCGTCCACGCCGACCGCGCCGGCCATCGTCGAGAACGGGCCCCGGTCCGGGTCGGTGACCTCCCGCCACAGCGGGATCGCCGCCGCCGCCGAGCCCAGGGCCACCAGGCAGGTGACGACCGTGTACGGGACGGTCATGCGGCGGTTCCGGACGAGCGACGACGCCAGCATCAGCACCAGCGCCCCGCCCACCAGCACCATCAGCGGGGCGGCCGCGCCCCAGTCGACCCCGGGCGTCTCGATCGGGGTCGGATCGACCGGCAGGGGCTGCGAGCCGACCAGGGTTGCCAGGCCTCCCAGGTGGGTGCTCACTCCCCCGCCTCCTGCGTCTCGACGGCCGGCGGCGTGAAGTCGCTGTTGGCATCCACGTGCTCGATCAGCCGGTCGACCGAGGGCTGCATCCGCTCGAGCACCGGCTGCGGGTAGATGCCGAGGAACACGATCAGCGCCACCAGGGGGGCCATGACCAGACCCTCCTTCCAGGTGATCTCCGGGAAGCTGCGGTTGTCGTCGTCGGGCGTGCCGTGGAACACCCGCTGGTAGGCCCACAGCAGGTACAGGGCCGCCAGGATCACGCCGGCCGCGGCCACCACGGTCCACCACCGCCGGGTCAGGAACGACCCGATCAGCACCAGGAACTCGCCGACGAAACCGTTGAGCCCCGGCAGGCCGATCGACGACAGCATGACCAGCGTGAATACCCCGGCGAAGATCGGGGCCGCCGTCTGGAGGCCCT
>Ga0209382_10001657_pt1 | contig 34534 bp, 28 predicted proteins | sample SoiMetdeltSBSDD5_FD_187599 | JGI IMG/M metagenome (GOLD analysis project Ga0209382, IMG submission 187599) | Bulk soil microbial communities from a Populus tree surrounding site in Tennessee, USA - Soil MetaG P. deltoides SBSDD5 (SPAdes) (version 2) | ecosystem: Environmental > Terrestrial >... | reverse complement strand
GAGGATGACATCGGCCTCGGCGAGCGCCGCGCGGGCGAGGGCCAGGCGCTGCGCCTCGCCGCCGGAGACGCCGTGCCCGGCCTCGCCCAGGGGCGCCGCGAGCCCGCGCGGCAGCCTGGCGACGACCTCCGCCGCTGCCGCGACGTCGAGCGCGCGGACCACGCGCGCCGGATCGGGCCGGGGCCTGCCGAGCGCCAGGTTCGTCAGCACGCTGCCCTTGACGAAATCCGGCCGCTGGCCCAGCCAGGCGAGGCGCGCGCGCCAGGCGTCGGCCGTCGCGTCGTCGAGCGGCAGGCCGGCGCAGCGCACCACGCCCGCGCCCGGCGCGATCAGCCCGGCCATCAGGCCGAGCAGCATCGACTTGCCCGATCCGCTGGGGCCGACGAGCGCCACGTGCTCGCCGGGCGCGATGGCGAGCGACACGGCGTCCAGCGCCGGCCCGTGGCCGCCGCCGAAGGCGAGGCTCACGCCCTCCAGCGTGATGGCCGGCGGATGGCGCGGGGCGCCGGCAGCGGCGGCCCCCGTCCCGACCAGGTGCGGGCCGCCGTGCTCCAGGATGCGGCCGATCTCGCGGCTGGCGGCGAGAGCGGCGGCGCGGTCGTGGTAGGCCGCCGCGTAGTCGCGCAGCGGCTGGAAGAACTCGGGTGCGATCAGCAGGAGGAACAGCGCCTCGGCCAGGCCGAGCCCTCCGCCCCAGGTGCCGAAATTGAAATACCCGAGCAGGCTGAAGCCGATGTAGACGGCGAGCAGGGCCACGCCGAGCGCCGCGAACAGCTCGAGCACGGCGGATGACACGAAGGCGATGCGCAGCACCCGCATGGTGCCCTGATGGATCGCGGCGGCGTGCGCTTCCAGCGCGGCGGCCGTGCGCTCCACGGCATCGAACAGGCGGATGGTGGTGATCCCCTGCAGGCGGTCGAGCAGATAGCCGCCGAGCGAGCCGACGGCGGCGAGCTGGCGCTCGCTGGCGCCCCGCGCCTCGGCACCGATCAGCCCCATGAAGAGCGGAATCACCGGGCCGGCCAGGAGGAGGATCAGGGCCGCCGCCCACGAGAACGCGAGCGTCACGGCGAGGATCGCGGCGGGGAGCAGCATGAGCCGCATGCGCGCCGGCCGATGGCGCGTGAGGTAGGGGACGAGGGCCTCGACGTGCTGCGACAGGATGGCGGCGCTTTCCCCGGTGCGCGGGCGCCCGGCATCGAGCGGGGAGGTGCGTGCGAGCGCGGCGAGCAGGCTGTCGCGCGCTCTGAGGGCGATCCGCTCGGCTGCCGCGAACCCGAGATGGCCGGCGCAGGTGTCGGCCGCGATGCGCAGGACCGCCAGGGCGAGGAACCCTGCCGCGGCGGCCTCCAGGGGCAAGCCGCGCTCCCCTGAACCTGCAAGGAGGCCCTGGATGGCCCAGGCGAGCAGCGCCGCCTGCGCGATCCAGAGCGCACTCGCAGCGGCCGTCAGGACGGCGGCGCGCCCGATGGCGGCGGCCTCGGGTGCCACCAGGCCAGCCAGCCTCAGGGCGTCGGCGTCACCCTTGCCGCTGGCCTGTGGCCGCTGCAACCGCCTCTCCCTTGCCTCGAGCCTCGTCCCCGTCGCGCCAGCGCGGGCGCGCCCGGCAAGGCCGGGCAATAGCACGGCAGCGTTTCATTGCTCAAATCCGCGAGCCGAGGCCGGTGGAGGAGAGCCGGGGCGCCGCCGCCTGCAGCCGGATGAGAGCATGGGCTGCGGCCAGGGCGGCGACGGCGAGCGCGCTGGCGACGGCGACGGGCGTGTCCATGGCTCGCCCGCCGAGGTACGCCGCCGTCGGGTCGGACCCTCGCTTCCACGCCGCGAGGTCTCTCGACGTCGGGGCTGACCCCTTTCGCCCTTTCGCGGTGAGGAGCCCGACCCCTTCTTGGTTGACAGGCGTCAATGCGGCACGAATGGTGCCGGTCGACTCTCCGTTGACCGTCCAGCCAACCGAGGTTCTGCCCCATGCCCTACAAGACCATCCTCGTGCATTTGAACGACACGCGCCGCGCAGAGGCCGTGCTGGAACCCGCCGTTCGGCTGGCGAGCCGCCACAACGCCCATCTCATCGGCTTGCACGTTCAGGCCGCGGTGCCGGCCCCGCCGATCCCCATGCCCTACGGAGCGGAGGTGCTGCGGTCGGTCGCCGCGGCCCAGCAGAAGGAGACCGACGAGCTCGGCGCGACGTTCGCGCGCCTCACCGCCGGTCAGCCGTTCGTGGCGGAATGGCGCGTGGAAAAAGGCCAGCGCGTCGATCCGGTCGACGTTGTCATGGACCACAGCCGCGCCGCAGGTCTCATCGTCGCCGGTCAGACCGATCCCGAGTGGAATGCGACGCCCCTGCAGGACGTGGCCGAGCGGGTCGCCATCGGCAGCGGCCGGCCCGTGCTGGTCATCCCCTACGTGGGCCGCTACCCCGAGGTCGGCCGCAACGTCGTCGTCGCCTGGAAGGCATCGCGCGAAGCGGCGCGTGCCGTGTTCGACGCCCTGCCGATCCTCGAGCTGGCCGAGCAGGTGCAGATCCTGCAGATCGCCGAGGGCGGAGCTCGCGGCAGCGGGCTCGCCGCGGATACCACGATTGCGGCCACCCTTGCCCGTCACGGCATCAAGCCCACGGTGCGCACCTCCGTTCCGGGCGGCATCGGCATCGGCGACGAGATCCTCTCGCGCATCGCCGACCTGGGGGCCGACCTCCTGGTGATGGGCGCCTACGGCCATTCGCGCATGCGCGAGCTGGTGTTCGGCGGGGTCACCCGCCACATCGCGCGGCATATGACGGTGCCGACGCTCTTTTCCCATTGAAGCCCGGCAGTCGGGCGTCGGGTGTCGGGCTTCGTCGATCTCGACCGTCGACTGCCGAAGCCCGACACGCGACTGCCGAATGGATGTGTCCATGGCCGATAACGCGACAGCCGCCGAGGTCGAGGCCCTCAAGCTCGAGGCCATCCTCACCTCGGCGGTTGCCGCCATCATCACCATCGACAGCGGTGGACACATCGAGACCGTGAACCCGGCCGGCGAGAGGATGTTCGGCTACCCGGCACCCGAGCTGATCGGGCGCAACGTCAGCACGCTCATGCCCGAGCCCTATCGCGGCCAGCACGACGGCTACCTTGCCAAGTATCTCGCCACCGGCCGGCGCCAGATCATCGGCATCGGCCGCGAGGTCGCGGGCCTGCGCAAGGACGGCACCACGTTTCCGATGCATCTCTCGGTCGGCGAGTTCAAGATCGGAGATGCCCGCTACTTCACCGGCACCATCCTGGACTTGAGCGCCCAGCGTGCCGCGGAGCGGCGCTTCGAGCGCGAGCAGGCCCTGTTCCAATCGGTGTTCCAGAGCCTCCCCGATCCGATCGTGATCTGCGACGCGGCAGGCGCCATCCGCCTCGTCAACCCGTCGTTCGCCAAGGTGTTCGGCCTCGGCGAGCCCGAGATACTGGGCGAAGCCCTGAAGGGCCTGTTCGAGCGGCCCGAGGACGGCGAGCGACTGCTCGCCGTCGATGCGGCGCCTGCGCCTGTCAAGGTCGACACCGCGCGCTTGCGCCGCAAGTCGGGCGCGGCGTTCCCCGCCACCATCGTCCAGGCCGCCATCGTGGGCAGCAGCGGCAGCCGCCTCGGACAGCTCGTCGTCATCAGAGACGTGACCGTCGAGCGGCAGCAGGAGGCGCTGCTGCTGCAGGCGCAACGCATGGAGGCGGTGGGCCAGCTCACCGGCGGGGTGGCGCACGACTTCAACAATCTCCTCACGGTCATCCTGGGCAACCTCGAGCTGCTCGAGCCGCGGCTGGCCGATGCCCTGTCGCAGTCGCTCGCCGGCGAGGCGCGCGAGGCCGCGGAGATGGGTGCCAGGTTGACGGACCGCCTCCTGACCTTCGCGCGCCGCCAGCGGCTGGACACGCAGAGCCTCAACCTCAACGAGTTCGTGTTGAGCCTGATTGAGCTCCTGCGCCGGACCATCGGCACGCCCATCGACCTCTCCACCGCACTGGCACCCGACCTGTGGCCCACCGTGGCCGATCCGGGGCAGGTGGAGAGCGCGGTGGTGAACCTCGTCATCAATTCGCGCGATGCCATGCCCGACGGCGGCCGGCTGGTGATCGAGACCTTCAACGCCACGCTCGATGTCGCCGACGCGGCCAGCATCCCCGGCATGGCCGCCGGCGACTACGTCGTGCTGTCGGTCGCCGACACCGGCCACGGCATGGCGCCGGAGGTGCGCGCGCGTGCGTTCGAGCCGTTCTTCACCACCAAGCCCGCCGGCAAGGGCAGCGGGCTCGGCCTCGCCACCATCTACGGCTTCGCGCGCCAGTCGGGCGGCAACGTGACGATCTACAGCGAGTTCGGACGGGGTACGACCGTCAACCTCTATCTGCCCTGCGCCGCCCGGGAGTCCGCCGCGGAGACGGCGGGGCGCGCGGTACCGGAGGCGCACGCCGGCCGTGGCGAGACCGTGCTCGTGGTCGAGGACGACGACCGTGTGCGCCGGCTCACCGCGCGGCGTCTCGAAGACCTCGGCTATCGCGTGCTCGAGGCGAGGCACGGCGCCGAGGCGCTCGGCGTGCTGGGCGGGACCCCCGGGGTGGAGATCGTGTTCTCCGACCTGGTGATGCCCGGCGGCATGTCCGGCGTCGATCTGGCACGGCAGGTGCGCGAGCGCTGGCCCGCGGCGCGCGTCGTCCTCACGTCGGGCTATTCGGCCGAGCTGATGAGCCAGGCCGACATCGCCCAGCTCGATCTCGAGGTGCTGCGCAAGCCCTACCGCCAGTCGGACCTCGCGCGCGTGTTCCGGGCGGTGCTCGCCGGGCGCTCGCGCTCCGCGGGCTCAACCGGCTGAGCTGACGTTGGCGGCGAAGCAGTAGCCGACGCCGCGCACGCTCTTGATGAGCCGCGGACGCTCCGCATCGGGCTCGATCTTGCGCCGCAGCCGCATCACCAGATTGTCGATCGAGCGGTCGGTCGGGCTCCAGTCGTGCCCGCGCAGGAGGTCCATGATCTGGTCGCGCGACAGCACGCGGTTGGCGTGGGTCGCGAACACCTTGAGCAGGTCGAACTCGCTGGTCGTCAGGTCGCAGCAGGCACCGGTCGGCGACTTCAGCTCCCGCCTGGGGATATCGAGCACCCACCCCTCGAAGGCGAGCCCGCCGTCTTTTGCGGGCGCTGCCGTCTCCGTGCCCTGACGGGCGGCGGGTGCGCTCCGGCGCAGCACGGCGCGCACGCGCGCCACCACCTCGCGCAGCTGGAACGGCTTGGCGATGTAGTCGTCGGCGCCGAGCTCCAGGCCCACCACGCGGTCGATGGTGTCGCCCTTGCCAGTGACCATGATGATGGGCACCCCCGAGCGCACGCGCATCTCGCGGCCAACGGAGAATCCGTCGCCGTCGGGCAGCGTGAGGTCGAGCGTGACGAGGTCGAAGCTGCCCCCGGAGAGGCGCTCCAGTGCCTCCGCGCCGCTCCCCGCCTCGGTGACCCGGAAGCCCTCGCCTTCGAAGCAGCGGCGCAGGAGCAGACGCACCTTGGGGTCGTCCTCGACGATCAGGATATGAGGCGAGCCGCGCATCGCGATGCGGATGTCCGTGTGGTGTCCGGCCCCCAGTATCATTGCAGGGGCAGCGGCGCTGCAACCCCCAAAGGGGTGGTCGGATGCCGCAACTGCTGTGGCGGAAGGCAATAGGGCAGTAAGGCAGTGGGGCACTCGGGCCGGCCTATTGCCCTACTGCCCTATCCCCCTGCTGCCTTGATCCAAGACTGATCCAGGTCAAAGCGGTGGCGACCGCCCGCGGCGAGTGTACCGCAGACCGCTCGGGGGCTACGGCTGAGCCATGGCAATGACAGGCAAGGTGCGACTGGTGGTGGGGCTGTTCGCGACCGCGGAGGAGCTCGCCTCCGGCCTCGTCGAGCTGCGCGCGCGCGGGCTCGAGCCTGCCCAGATCAACCTCGTCGCGCAGGACCATGCGCTGCGGGGCAGCCTCGGCGGCAGCCTGGGCGGCGCGCAGAGCGAGGCGGAGCGCGGCTTCGCCAGCTGGATCGTGTGCCGGCCGGTCGACGGGTCGGGCCACTGGATGCTCGCGGCTGCGCGCCGCGCCGACGGCCACGGCGCGCCGGCGACCGCCGAGCAGGATGCGCGCGCGCTCCTCGATCTGCACCTGCGGCCCCTGCAGCGTCAGGCGCAGCAGGTGCGCCGCCACCTGCAGGAGGGCGGCGCCCTCCTTCTGGTCGAGCCCGGCGACGACGCCGAGGAGCGGGCTGCGTGCACGGCGCTCTTGCGCTACGCTTCGGGCGGAGTCCAGACCCACGAGATCACCCGGCCGCGGGCGAGCTGATGGCGCACGAGGCAGGCGAGACGAGGTCGGCTGACGCAGCCGCGCCGCGCCACGCCGATCTGGGCCTGAGGCGCTCGCTGACGCTCCCCTACGCCGTGCTCTACGGCATGGGTGTCACCATCGGTGCCGGCATCTACGTCCTGATCGGCGCGGCAGCGGCGCGCGCCGGCATGATGGCGCCGCTGGCCTTCGTGATCGCGGCGATCCTGATCGGGCTCACCGGCGCCTCGTTCGCCGAGCTCGGCGGGCGCATGCCGGTGGCCGCCGGAGAGGCGGCCTACGTGCGGGAAGGCTTCCGCTCGGAGCGCTGGTCAGCCGCCGTCGGCCTCCTGGTGATCGGCGTCGCCATCGTGGCCGCCGCCGCCATCGGCGTCGGCAGCGCCGGCTACATCGGCCTGTTCGTCGACCTGCCGCAGCCCGTCATCGTCGCCGCGGTGGTGCTGGCCATGGGCGCCATCGCCGCCTGGGGCATCAAGGAGTCGGTGATCTTCGCCGGTGCCATGACGCTCGTGGAGATCGGCGGGCTCCTGCTGCTGGTCGCCGCCGGCGCTGTCACCGAGCCCCGGCTCCTGACGCGCCTGCCCGAGATGCTGCCGCAGGCCAACCTCACGGCCCTCGTCGGCCTCGTCGGCGCCTCTCTGCTGGCGGTGTTTGCCTTCATCGGCTTCGAGGCCCTCGTCAACGTGGCGGAGGAGCTCGAGGAGCCGCGGCGCACGCTGCCGCGCGCGATCTTCCTCACCCTGGGGCTGACGACGCTGCTCTATGTCCTGGTCGCCTGGGTGGCCGTCGTCTCCGTGCCGCCGGCGGAGCTTGCGGCCTCCAGGGCGCCGCTGGCGCTGGCGTTCGAGCGGCTGACGGGCGCCTCTCAGCGCGTCATGAGCGCCATTGCCGTGGTGGCAACCTTGAACGGCATCATCGTACAGATCATCCTCGCTTCCCGCGTGATGTACGGCCTGTCGCGCCAGGGAACCCTGCCTCCGTCCCTGCAGGCGGTGAGCCCCGTGACGCGCACCCCGCTCCTCGCCACCGGGGTAACCGCGACCCTCGTGCTCACCTTCGCCCTGCTGCTGCCCCTGGAGGGCCTCGCCGACCTCACGGCGCGCTTCACGCTGGTGCTCTTCGCCCTGGTCAACCTGGCCCTGATCCGCATCAAGGCGCGCGAGCGCGTCCCTCCCCCCGGCATCTGGCTGGCGCCCTCCTGGGTACCCTGGGCGGCCTTCGCGAGCTGCGTCGCGCTGCTGGTGGCGGACTTCGCAGTGGTGCTCGCGTCCACGTTCGGCGGCTGACCTGGGAAGGCCCCTGATAGCCTCGGCCCCAATCTGGCGCCGGGCACTCGACTTCCGGGAACGCACAAACCTCTCCGCTTGCGTCCCCGGCCGGAGCACCACTGACTTGATCCTGATCAAGTCAGTGTGCGCAGAGCGGTGGCCTTCAGCCGGCGGAGGAGGGGCTCCCGTGTGCCTCTGGTGCGGACGGCGGGAGTCGAACCCGCACGGCATTGCTGCCACAGAATTTTAAGTCCTGTGCGTCTACCAGTTCCGCCACGTCCGCGCCGAGTCGTTATAGCCCATCCGCCGGCGGCGCGTGAGGCTCCGCCGTCGCGGCAACGGGCGCGTCGGCGGCATAGTCCACCCGCACGAGATAGAGCCCGCAGGCGGGCGCCACCGGGCCGCAGGCGGATCGGTCCCTGGCAGCGAGGGCGGCGGCGAGGTCGGCGGCGGTCCACTTGCCCTCGCCAACCAGCTCGAGCGAGCCCACCATGGAGCGCACCTGGTTGTGCAGGAACGAGCGCGCGGAGGCCTCGATGAGGAGCTCGTCGCCCGCCGCCGTCACGCTGAGCCGGTCCAGGGTCTTCACCGGCGATCTGGCCTGGCAGGCCGCGGCGCGGAAGGTCGTGAAGTCGTGGCGGCCGACGAGGACGTCCGCCGCCTCGGCCATGGCGGCCGCACTGAGCGGCCGAGGCACCCACCAGACCCGGTCGCGGTCGAGCACGGGCGCGGCCGGCCGCGCCAGAATGCGGTAGCGGTAGTGGCGCGCTGCCGCGCTGAAGCGCGCATCGAAGCTCGCGGGCACGATGGCGCAGTCGAGGACGGCGATCGGGTCCGGCTTCAGGTGGAAATTCACGGCTGCGCGCACCGTCGCCGGCGGCCACGCCCGCTCGAGGTCGAAATGCGCCACCTGGCCCAGGGCGTGCACGCCGGCATCCGTGCGGCCCGCCCCGCGTGGGGAGACGGTCTCGCCCGAGAAGCGCAGCACCGCCGCGGCGAGCCGGCCCTGCACCGAGGCGCCCCGCGCCTGCACCTGCCAGCCGACGAAGGGCGTGCCGTCGTACTCGAGGATGACGCGGTAGCGGGGCATGGGGGTCGCCGTCAGCTTAACCCATAGCTCGGCTCTCCCGCGAGGGGGAAGGAGCCGCGTTGCCCGTCAAAAAGCGCGCCGCCGGTAACCCTCTGCTCACCAAGACCGCTCATCTCTCCTGCCTCTTTTCGCCCGGCCGGATCCGCCCGGGTTACAATTCGCTCGTCGCAGCTCTCGTAGCGGGTGCAACTCCACCGGCACCCAAAGCGGGACGGCGACCGGTGCCCAATGGGCCCGCTGCTCTTTGACATCGTGAATAGAAGGCCGCCGCGCAGACCCGCTCCGCGCAACGCCCCGCCTCGGCCGCTCAAAGCGTCCGCCGGCTCTTGATGGCGGCGGCCAGCGTGCCCTCGTCGAGGTAGTCGAGCTCGCCGCCGATCGGCACACCCTGGGCCAGGCGCGTCACCTTGAGGCCGCGGCCCTGCAGCTGCTCGGTGAGGTAGTGCGCGGTCGACTGGCCCTCGACCGTGGCGTTGAGGGCGAGCAGGATCTCCTGCACGGGGGGCACCGCGCGCTCGATCAGACGGCCGATGCTGAGGTGCTCCGGCCCGATGCCGTCCAGCGGCGAGAGGTGCCCGCCCAGCACGTGGTAGAGGCCGTCGACCACGCCCGCCCGCTCCAGCGCCCACAGGTCGCCGATCTCCTCCACCACCACGATGAGGGAGGCGTCGCGGCGCGGATCGCGGCAGATGGTGCAGGGGTCCTGGGTGTCGACGTTGCCGCACGTCTCGCAGGCGACGACCTTGGCGGCGGCCTCGGCGAGCGCCGCCGACAGCGGCTCGAGGAGGTCGGAGCGCCGCTTGATGAGGGCGAGCGCCGCCTTGCGCGCCGAGCGATGCCCGAGCCCCGGCAGCCGCGCCAGGAGCGCGATCAGCCGCTCGATCTCGGGGCCTGCGGTCTGCCTTGCCATGCGTAGCTCCGGATTCCCTCTCCCCATGCTTCTTCAGCATGGGGAGAGGGCTAGGGTGAGGGGCAGCACCACACTCCAACGCGGGAGCTTGCGGCTGCCCCTCACCCCGGCCCTCTCCCCGCAAGCGGGGAGAGGGAGCCCAACCCCTAGAACAGCTTGAGCCCGGGGGGCAGGGGCAGGCCCAGGCCGCCGGAGACCTCCTGCATCTTGGCCTGCACGGCGGCCTCCACCTTGCCCTTGGCGTCCTGGAGCGCAGCGAGGATCAGGTCCTCCAGCATCTCGGCGTCCTCGGGCTTCAGGAGGCTCGGGTCGATCTTGACCGCGCGCGCCTCCATTTTGCCGTTGAGGGTGACCTTCACGAGGCCGCCGCCCGACTGCCCCTCGAGCTGCAGGGAGGAGAGCTCCTCCTGCATCTGCTGCATGCGGCCCTGGAGCTCCTGGGCCTGCTTCATCATTTTCATCAGGTTCATGAGCGTTCTGCCTCGTCTTTGGCGAGTGGCGAGTGGTGAGATGGTGAGTGGTGAGATTTTGGCTTCCGCCTGTGGCGGGCTCCGGTTTGCATTCTGGACGATTGCGGGGCGAAGCCAGCCACAAGCCGCCCGCCCGAATCTCACCATCTCACCACTCACCATCTCACCCCGTGCCGGGCTTCGCGCCCGGCAGGGGCTTCAGCCTGATCTCGGCGTCCGGAAACTGCCGCAGCACGGCAGCCACGGCCGGGTGATCCTTGATCGCGCGCAGCTCCGCGGCCTCGCGCTCGCGCTGGACCTCGCCGAGCGGGCGCTCGCCCGGCGTCCTGCTGAGCGCGACCATCCAGCGCCTGCCGGTCCAGGCATTGAGCTTCTCGCGCAGCTCGTTGGCCAGCTCCTTCGGCGCTCCGTCGAGCAGATGCAGCTCGATGCTCCCTGAGGGGTCGAACCTCACCAGGCTCACCTGCTCCTCCAGGTGGTACTTGAGCTTGGCCTCCCGGCGCGCACCTGCGAGCTGCACCACCTCGGCGAACGAGCGCGCAAGCGGCAGAGGCGCGGCGTCCAGCGCGTCGGCCGCCTCGGCGTCTGCGTCCGGCTCTCCTCCGTCCTCGCCATTGTCGACCCGATCGTCCGCTTCCGCGGTCACTGCAGGGCTGGCAACGGCCGGTGCGGCCGACGCCCGGGGGGCAGGTGCCCGTGGCGTGGCGCCGGCTGCCGACGCTGCGCCTGGCTGCGCAGCGGAGCCGTCGCCCTTCAAGGCTCTCACGATCTCGCCGGGGGGCGGCAGGTCCGCGGCATAGGCGAGGCGGATCAGCACCATCTCGGCCGCGGCCGTCGGGTTCGGAGCGTCGGCCGTCTCCTCCAGGCCCTTGAGCAGCAGCTGCCAGGCCCGTGCCAGGATCGCCATCGACACACGCGAGCCCAACTCGCCGGCGCGGCGCCTCTCCTCGGCGGAGAGCTCCTCGCTCGCGGCCGCGCTGCCGAACGCCTTGGCGCGGGTGACGGCGTGCACCACCTCGGCGAGGTCGCCCAGGATCTGCTGCGGTTCGGCGCCGTCGCGGTGCAGGCGCCCGAACAGCTCGAGCGCTTCGGCGGCGGCGCCCGCGAGTAGGCGCTCGACGAGGTCGAACAGGCGCCCACGGTCCGCCAGCCCCAGCATCGCGCGCACCTGCGCGGCCTCGACGCGTCCCGCGCCCATGGCCAGCGCCTGATCGAGCAGCGAGAGCCCGTCGCGCACCGAGCCCTGGGCGGCGCGAGCAATCAGGCCGAGCGCCTCGTCGTCGGCGCCGGCACCCTCCTTGGCAGCGATGATGCGGAAGTGGTCGACGAGCAGCGGCACCTCGACGCGGCGCAGGTCGAAGCGCTGGCAGCGCGAGAGCACGGTCACCGGCACCTTGCGGACCTCCGTGGTCGCAAAGATGAACTTCACGTGCTCCGGCGGTTCCTCCAACGTCTTCAGGAGCGCGTTGAACGCGGCCTTCGAGAGCATGTGCACCTCGTCGATGAGGAACACCTTGTAGCGGGCGAGCAGGGGCCGGTAGCGCGCGCTCTCGATCACCTCGCGCATATTGTCGACGCTGGTGTTGGAGGCGGCGTCCATCTCGATCACGTCGGGATGGCGCCCCTCCATGATCTCCGCGCAATGGCGACCGGGCACCGGCATGTCGAAGGTGGGCTTCTCGACGCCCTCGCGCTCGTAGTTCAGCGCCCGCGCCAGGATGCGGGCGGTGGTGGTCTTGCCGACGCCGCGCACCCCGGTCAGCATGTAGCCCTGGGCGATGCGGTCGGTGGCGAACGCGTTCTTCAGCGTCCGCACCATGGCGTCCTGGCCGATCAGGTCGTCGAAGGTGGCCGGCCGGTACTTGCGCGCCAGCACGACATAGTGGGCCCGCGCCGGCTGGGCGGGCTGCGAACGCTCCACGGGCGCGGGCTCCATGGGCAAGGCCCCGGCTTCGGCCGGAGGAGCCTCGGCGGTTCGCACGGTGCCGCCTTCCGGCGTGGTCGGTGTCCTCTTCTTCGCCATGGCTGGCGCGCTGTCGCCCTGCTCCAGAGTCATCCCCCGTGCAGGCGGCGACCAGTTCCAGATCCGCGAGGGCCCGGCGAGGCTCCGTGCGCCACCGAAGCAGGCGATTATCCTGCATGGAGCACACCCGCGTGCTGAAATGAACTGGATGCCCGCCGCCGCGGGCTTGACGTCACAGTTTCAAGTCGTCCGGCCGGCAGCCGCCCAGGTAATGGCGGCAGGAGCCGTAGCAGTGGGAGGCTGGACAACGACCCGCATCTGGCTCGTTAGGGCTGCTTCCTTCCGGACCTGACCCGGTTGGCGAGGGACACGTCCGCCGCCAACCTCCCGCCGAATTATCCTACGATTGTCCCCCCAATATCAACCCATACGCTATTGTGCTGCATTCCTTGCACACAATGCGTTGCACGGCCAGGCGGGCTGTGCTCAATCTCGCCCGTCCAGTAGGGAGCCTTCCTCGATGCCCACCGTCGGTGCCACGCTGATGCTCGATCGGCTTGCACTGAAGCGCAGCGACGCGGACTTCATCAAGTCCAGGCAGAACGCCTCTGGGGCGCGCTTCCTCCTGCTCGCCGATCTGAAGCCCGTGATCCGCTCTAACCCGGAGCGTACGGCCACCTCGCTGGCATGGTTCTCCTTCGCGGACCTCGCCGAGCTGAGGCTGCCTGCCGAGGAGGCGCTGTTTCTGGGCGTCGACGGGGCCCAGCGGGGGCATTTCGCCCTCGCCGTTACGGAGCACCGCACCCGCAACGTGCCCGGAGCTGTGGAAAAGCTGCGGCCGATCGTCGATCTCAGATCGCTCGCCATGCAGGGCAGCATGTCGCCCGAGGAGCTGTCGCTCTGCGGCCAGGCGCGCGCGCTCGCCCAGTGGCACGAGAACGCCCGCTGCTGCGGCCGCTGCGGTGGCCATACCCTGGTGCTGGACGGCGGCTGGCGCCGCAAGTGCTGGGCCTGCAAGACCGACTGGTTCCCGCGCACCGACCCGGTCGTCATCATGCTCATCACCGACGGCGCCCGCTGCCTCCTGGGGCACGAGCACCGCTTCGCCGAGAAGATGTACTCCACCCTGGCCGGGTTCATCGAGCCCGGTGAGGACATCGAGCACGCGGTGCGCCGCGAGGTGCTGGAGGAGACCAACATCCAGGTGGGTGAGGTGAGGTACCACTCGAGCCAGCCCTGGCCGTTCCCGCATTCGCTGATGCTGGGCTGCATCGGCCTCGCCGAGACCACGGACATCAGCATCGACAGCGGCGAGCTCGCCGAGGCGCGCTGGTTCACGCGCGAGGAAGCGCGCGCGATGATGGAACGCCGCCATCCGGAGGGCTTCAACGTGCCGGGCAAGCACGCGATCGCCAACGCCCTGATCACGAGCTTCCTCGACGCGGTCTGATGGAAGTCTGGCGGCGGCCGTACAGCAACGCTTCTGCTAGTCGAAGGAAACCAACGGTAGGGTCCATGGTTGGCCGTCGAAATGCTTCGGGCAAGGATGCGGCGGCGCGCCCGGCGCAGATCGCACCGCAGCCGGACGGCTCACCCACCCCGCGCCAAGGTCGAGGCCAGTATGCCCCGTGAAGCCAACGCCGTGGACTTCTGGCGCGGCTTCGCCCTCGTCTCGATTTTCATCAACCACATCCCGGGCATCTACTTCGAGCGCTTCACGCACCGCAACTACTCGATCTCCGATTCGGCGGAGCTGTTCGTGTTCCTCGCCGGCTGGTCCCTGGGACTGCTGGTGGCCAGCAGCAGCAAGTCCGGCAACGGCGCATCGCTCCTGGCCTTCCGGCTGGGCGGCCGGTCCCTCCAGATCTACGCCGCGCACATCCTGATAAGCGGTCTTGCACTGGCGCTGCTCGCCGGGGCCGCGCTCCTCATGGAGAACCCGCTCCTCTTGGAATGGCACAACGCCGCGGCGTTCTTCCAGGACCCGGCGCACACGCAGATCGGCATTGTGCTCTTGACCCACCAGCTCGGCTACTTCGACATCCTTCCGCTCTACGTGGTGCTGATGCTGGTCGCGCCGGCCTTCGTCGTCATCGACAGGTTTGCCAGGCCCTTCCTCGTCCCCTTCTCCCTGGTGGTCTATTTCACCGCGATCGTCATTGCCTTTACGCCTCCGACCTGGCCGGTCGAAGGCCAATGGTTCTTCAACCCGTTTACCTGGCAGGCCATCTTCGTGTTGGGGTTCGCCCTGTCGCGTGATGAAGGGATCGGTCGCTTTGTGCGCTGCAACATAACGGTGCTGCGCTGGATTGTGGCGCCGATCGTCCTTCTCGCCACGTACGTCTGGCTTTTCCTCCTCCCCGACCCCACGAAGTTGCCTGAGCCCAAGCTGTTGTTCCTCCAGGCAAAAGGCTTCATGACGCCGATTCGCCTCCTGCATTTCGTGGCGTTGGCGGCGCTATGTTCCGCCGCCTTTCCGACGATTGCCCGCTTTCTGCCTTGGCTCACTGAACCGCTGTCGCGGCTGGGACGTAACTCTCTAAACGTTTTTTGCGTGGGTTCGCTTCTGAGCCTCGCGGGTCAGATCGTCCGCTCACTCTATTCGGGATCGATAGCTGTCGATTCGGTTGTCCTGGTCGCTGGGATCTGGCTACTCTGGTTGACCGCGTGGTTGTCGGAATGGAGAAAGCGGCTAAGTCCCAAGAGCTGACGCATGCACACGCCGCACCCATGGGTTGCATTGCTCGCAGCAGGATTGGTTCTTGCGGCCGGCGCTGTCGCGGCTGAAGGCCCGCCGGATCCACCGGCCGTGGCCAAGGAGTGCGGCGAGGCGCGGTTCGTCGACAAGCCACTGCCCAACAGCGCTGCCGCTTTGCAGAAGCGCAAGCGCATCAAGATCCTCGCCATCGGCGCATCCTCGGCCGCGGTCCTCGGATACGGACGCGGCGGCACGCCGCCGCTGCTCGAGCGCATCCTGGAGCGGGCCATCAAGGGGCTCGACGTCGAGATTATCAATCGCGGTTTCTCGGGCGAGTTGGCGGAAGCCGCAGGCGAGCGCCTCAAGATCGAGGTCGCGCTCAACGAGCCCGACATCGTTCTGTGGCAGGTCGGCACCAACGACGCCCTGGCGCACGTCCCGGTGGACAGCTTCGAGACGAGCGTCGCTGGCACCGTGCGCTGGCTCAAGGAGCACAACGTCGATGTCATTCTGGTCGGGATGCATTACCGCAAGCAGGTTGCGAAGGACCCGCACTACCAGGCGATTCGGCAAACCCTGAGTCGGATCGCAACGGAGCAGAGCGTCCTGCGTATCGGCCGCTACGAGGCCATGGAGGTGCTGTCTCGCGCCACTGCCGGCAGCGGTCGGCCGGAGCAGGAGGATTTCGGCCTGACCGAGGCCGGCTTCAACTGCATGGCGCAGTACATCGCCCGAACCATCACCGTCGGCCTCTTCGCCAAGCCCCCAAAGCAATAGGTTTCAGGCTCCAGGTTTGAGAAGGGCCTGAAGCCTGAAACCCTATCCGCGCTGGGCGGCCTTGAAGCCGGCCGCGACAGCCTCCTGCTCGGTGCAGAACCAGCGCTCGCCGCGCGCCGTCTGCACCCGCGCGCGCTCGTAGTCCGCCGCCCACGGCAGCACATAGAACCTCGAGGCTCCGTTCACCTGCCCTTTGATCGGACAGCCCTCCGGCGCGCGCCGCCTGGCCTCCTCCCAGCGCTTGGCGCGGAAGTCCGCCGGGCGCTCGACCTCGCCGCCCCATACCCCCGCCTTGGCGGCGCGCGCCTGGCGCTCCTCGCCGGCGTAGCGCGCCAGGAAGCTGCCGTCGGCGAACACGTAGCCCTGGCGCACCAGCTCGGCGGCCACGTCCTTCTGCCCGGCCGAGCATTGGCCGAGCCGGCGCCCGGCCTCATCGTTGCCGCCTAGCGAGCAGCTCACCTTGCGGCCGTTGACGAGGCGCGAGAGCACGCTCTCCGCCACCTGGGCGCAGCGCCATTTGTTGGCTCCGCCGCCGCAGCGCTGCTCGCCCTCCGGCGCCTCGATGTCGCTGAGCCGCACCGTGACGTTGCCGATGCGCAATGTGTCCGGCCCCGTCGCATAGGCGCGGCCCTCGAGCGACCTGCCGGTCCCGATCAGCGGCAGGTTGGCGGTAAGAGACGCGAGCTGGCCGAAGCCGCCGGCGCTGGCGTACCACGCTGCCCCTCCCATCAGGGAAAGCACCGCCCCCACCCCGACGCCCGCTCCGGTCCACCCGGGAAGCCGCCACCCCTTCAGCCTGGCGAGCACCGCAATGAGGCTCGCCATCAGCAGGAGGCCGATGACGAGCGTCGCCGTCGCCTCCCGGTCGAGGCCCAGGACGCGCCAGCGTCCCATGCCGGCACCTGCCGCAATCGCGCCGGCCAGCGCCACTGGGATGCCGATGTTGGGACGCGAAACCGCCCCGACGACAAATCGCGCGAGGCTGCGGAGCACGTGGACGAGGAAGGCCCAGAAGGCCTGCAGGGTAAGGCCCAGAGCCCATAGTCCCGCCCGCGCCCCTTCGCGCGCGGCGCCTCCCGCCGCGCGGGACCCGGCGGCGAGTGCCACTCCGGCGGCCTGCATCTGCTGACCCGCGGCGCGGCGGGCATCGGCGACGCGCTGCCGCCGCGCATCGCGCCGCAGCTTGATGGTGGTGCGGATGTACTTATGCCACTCGAAGCCCCGATCGGGCTTTCTGCGCCAGAACATGCGCGGGTTCCCCTTGAGCGGAGTGAGACCCCTCGCGTCCGCCTTCAAGGGCGAACGACAGCGTCGACGCGAAGGGGTCTGACCCCGGCAACCGATAACACCTGCGGCCGAATCGTGGCGACGATGGGACGACTAAACAGCGAATAGCGAGTAGCGAATAGGGTCCCCATCCCGACCTGCTCGCCATTCGCTCGTCTCTGCCTTGGCACCCGGCGATGCTGGCCGTACAGTCGCCCGCAACAAAGCAGACCCAGGGGAACGCCGAGGCCATGGACGGGGGCACTTTCGACTATGTGATCGTCGGGGCAGGGTCGGCCGGCTGCGTACTGGCCAACCGGCTGAGCGAGGACCGGGGCACCACCGTCGCCCTCGTGGAGGCGGGCGGGCGCGACACCAACCCATGGATCCACATCCCCGCAGGGTTCTATCGCAATATCTTCAACCCGGCGGTGAGCTGGCAGTTCGGGTCGGGTCCTGAGCCGCATCTGGACGGCCGCACGGTGCCCTGGCCGCGCGGGCGCGTGCTGGGAGGCTCCAGCGCCATCAACGGCCTGCTCTACGTGCGCGGACAGGCGCAGGACTTCGATGTCTGGCGCCAGCTGGGCAATGTCGGCTGGTCCTTCCAGGACGTGCTGCCCTACTTCAAGCGCGCCGAGGACCAAGAGCGGGGCGCCGATGACCTGCACGGCGAGGGCGGCCCGCTGCGGGTCTCCGACGTGCACCTGCGCCAGCGCCAGCTGTGCGATGCCTTCATCGAGGCCTGCGAGGCGGCCGGCATCCCGCGCAGCGACGACTTCAACGGCGCGTCGCAGGAGGGAGCCGGCTACTACCAGCTCACCAGCCGCAACGGTCGGCGCGCCTCCACCGCCGTCGCCTACCTGCGGCCGGCCCGCCCGCGCGCCAATCTCGAGATCGTCACGGGCGCCCTGGTGCACGGCATCGAGTTGGACGGCCGGCGCGCCACCGGCATCCGTTGCGAGCGCGGCGGCCGCATCGGGACCATCGGAGCCCGGCGCGAGGTGATCCTCGCCGCCGGCGCCATCGGCTCGCCGCACATCCTGCAGCTGTCGGGCATCGGCCCCGGCCCGGTGCTGGCAGGTGCCGGGGTGCCCGTGCGGCACGACCTGGCGGGCGTCGGCGAGAACCTGCAGGACCACCTGCAGGTGCGCTTCGTCTATCACTGCAGGGGCGGCGACAGCCTCAACGACGTGTGGCACAGCCCCTTGAAGCAGCTGCAGGCCGGCCTGGAGTACGTCTTCACCCGCAAGGGCATTCTCACCATCGGAGCGGGCGTGGCCGGCGCCTTCGCGCGTTCGCGCTCCGACGTCGACCTGCCCGACGTGCAGTTCCATTTCATGCCGCTGTCGACCGACCGGCCCGGCCAGGGGCTGCACAAGTTCTCCGGCGTCACGGCCAGTGTGTGCCAGCTGCGCCCGGAGAGCCGCGGTACCCTCGCCATCGGCAGCGCCGATCCCGCCGACCATCCCAGGATCGTCTCCAACTACCTGGCGGCCGAGACCGACCGCCGCGTGCTGCTCGACGGCATGAAGCTCGTGCGCCGCACCACCAGCCAGCCGGCGTTCGCCAGGTACGTGCTGCGCGAGCACCTGCCGGGGGCTGAGGCCGACACCGATGAGGCGCTGATGGCCTACGCCCGCGCCTACGCGACGACCGTCTATCATCCTTGCGGCACCTGCAGGATGGGCGGCGATCCGAAGGCCGTGGTCGATGCGCGTCTCAGGGTGCACGGAATCGACGGCCTGCGTGTTGCGGACGCGTCGATCATGCCGACGCTCACCTCGGGCAACACCAATGCGCCCACCATCATGATCGGCGAGAAGGCGGCCGACATGATCCGCGAGGACGCGCGCGTCGGAGCACTGCTGCAATGACGGACCACCCAGGCATCGACTACGAGGCGGAGTACAACAACCGCAGACGCGTCCCGGAGCATCCCGAGATCGCCGAGCGCTGGGCGTTGCTCGCCAACGCCTACCGGCTCGCCGGCGACGCCGAGCTGGACCAGTCCTACGGCACGCGCGAGCGCCAGCGCTACGACCTGTTCCACGCCGCGGACAAGGCCGCCGCTCCGCTCGTCGTCTATATCCACGGCGGCTACTGGCAGCGCGGCGACCGCAAGGACTACTCCTTCGTCGCCCGCGAGCTCAACGCCGCCGGCATCACCGTCGCCATCCCCTCCTATACGCTGTGCCCCGCGGCATCGGTGATGGAGATCACGGATGAGATTCAGCTGTGCCTCGCCGCGTTGTGGAGGAAGCTCCAGAAACACCCGGTTGTGGTCGGCCATTCGGCGGGCGGCCATCTGACGGCAGAGATGGTTGCGCGCAACTTCTCGGGCTTCGCCGGCGTTCCGGGCGACCTCGTGCGCTCGGGGTGCGCCATCAGCGGCGTGTTCGACCTGGAGCCGCTGATCGGCACGAGCCTCAACGAGGCCCTGGGCCTCAAGAAGGGCACCGCGCGCGCGGCAAGCCCGCTGTTCCGCCCTCCGCCGCCCAAGGGCAAGCACTTGGTGGCCGCGGTCGGCGGCAAGGAGAGCGCCGAGTTCCTGCGCCAGGCCCGGGAGATCGCCGAGGGCTGGAGCAAGGTCGGCGTGAAGGCGGAAGCCGAGGTGATCGCAGGCACCAACCACTTCACCATCGTCGACGAGCTTACCCGTCCGGGCAGCGCGCTCCTCACCCGCATCGTCGCCATGGCCAAGGCGGGGTCGGACCCTGCGGGTCCGACCCTGGAGCAGACTGGGTAGGAGGACGTCTTCGCTTCGCTCGCCCCGACGTACGGATGAAATGTAGGGAGGATCAGAATGTGGTTGGCGCGTAGTCTTGCCGGGGTGGTGACGCTCGCACTGGTGACGGGCGGGGCGCCGGCTCAGCCGGCCAAGACGCTCAAGGACCAGCTCACCGGAACCTGGATTCACGTCATCTCCGAGGTCACCTCGCCGGACGGCAAGAAATTGCATCCCTTCGGCGAGACCCCGAACGGCATCCTGATCTTCGCGCCGACCGGGCACTTCGCCCAGATCCACATCGCCAGCGAGGTGCCCAAGTTCGCCTCCGCCAACCGGCTGAAGGGGACCCCGGAGGAATACACGGCCGTCAGCCAGAAGAGCCTGTCGATCTTCGGCACCTACACGGTGGACGAGGAGAAGCGGACGGTGACCTTCAAGATCACGGCGAGCACGTTCCCCAACATGGCGGGCGAGGTGCAGGTCCGCACGATCGACACGCTGACGGCGGACGAGTTCAAGAATACCGCCGTCGTGGCCGGTGGCCGCGGCTCCGCCTTCAACCTCTACAAGAGGGCGAAGTAGGTTGGTGGAGCGTAGGTTGGGTCAAGCGAAACGCAGACCCAACACGTTCCGAGTACACACGCAAAGCGTTGGGTCTCGCTGCCGCTCGATCCAACCTACGCGAGCCGCAGCACCACCTGCCGTAGCGAGGCATCGTCCGGGTCCGGCTCGACCTTGAAGCCCAGCTCGCGGCACATCTGCAGCATCGTCGTATTCTCGGCCAGGACCGAGCCGTAGAGCTCCTCTATCTTCTCCGCCCGGGCATAGGCCGTCAGGTGCTGCATCAGGCGCCAGCCGAGCCCCCGCCCTTTGAGGTCGGACCGCACGAGAATAGCGTACTCGCCCCTGGTATAGTCGTGGTCGGCGACGAAGCGCACCACACCCAGAAGCTCGCCCGAGCCCGCCTCGAGGGCGACGAAGGCCATCTCGCGCGCATAGTCGATCTGGGTCAGGCGCGCGAGGAAACGGCGCGAGAGATCGGGCCGCGCACTGAAGAAGCGCATGCGCTTGTCCTCCGCGGTGAGACGCGCGAAGAAGGCTTCGTAGAGGGTCTCGTCCTCAGGCCGGATCGGGCGGATACGCACCACACCCTGCTCCTCGAGGCGTGCCTCGGTGACCCATTGCGACGGGAAGGGACGGATCGCCATCGGCACGCGCGGATGGCGCGCCGCATCCTCGACCCGCACGCGGGCATCGAGCGCGATGATGCCCTTCCCGTCGGCAAGCAGCGGATTGATGTCGACCTCGCGGATCTCGTCGTGCCGGGCGACGAGATAGCCGAGCCGCACCAGCGCCCCGGCGAGCGCCGCCATGTCGGCGCCCGGCCGGTCGCGATAGCCCTGCAGCAGGCGCCAGACCCGCGTCTGCCGCATCAGGTCCCTTGCCAGGTTGAGATCGAGGGGAGGCAGGGCGTGGGCGGCATCGCGCATCACCTCCACGGAGATGCCGCCGGCGCCGAACATCAGGAGGGGCCCGAATGTGGGGTCGACCGACATGCCGGCGATCAGCTCTACTGCCTCGGGCCGGCGGATCATCGGCTGCACGGTGAAGCCCGCGACCTTTGCCTGCGGCTTCAGTCGCGCGACCCGCTCGAGGATGCCCTCGGCGGCCCGCCGGGCCTCATCGGGACGGTCGAGGCCGAGGCGCACGCCGCCGACATCGGACTTGTGCGAGATATCGTCGGAGAGCACCTTGACCACGCAGGCCCCGCAAGCGTCGATCCAGCGCGTGGCATGGGCGGCGACCTCCGCCGGGGTGGCGGCGATCTCTGTCGGCACCACGGGGATGCCGTAGGCGGCGAGCAGGGCTTTGGCCTCCACCTCCGAGAGCACCGAGCGGCCGGCCGCCAGCGCCTCCGCGATGATCCGGTTCGCAGCATCGCTGTCCAGCCCCAGGTCCTCCGGCATCGAGGGCGGCGTGCGCGTCAGTTCCTCCTGCGCGCGGGCGTAGCGCACGAGCTGCATGAAACCGTCGATCGCGTCGGCCGGGGTCTCGAAGCTCGCAATCCCGCGCGCGGCAAACAGCGCCCTGGCGTCGCGGCTGACCTCCTCGCCGAGCCAGTTCGCGAGCACCGGTTTCATCGACTTGCCCGCCGCCTTGCGGGCGTCGAGCGCCGCCACGACCTCCTCGGCCACAGCGGTGCTCGAGACGAGCGCCGTCGGGCAGTTGATGACGAGCACGGCGTCGGAATCGGCGTCCTGGAGCAACACCTCGAGCGCCCTGGTGTAGCGTTGGGGCCCGGCGTCGCCGACGATGTCGACCGGGTCGTCGCGCGACCACGTCGGCGGGAGCACCGCGTCGAGGGCGGCCTTGGCGGAGTCCGGCAGGCTCGCGAGCCGGCCGTCGAGCTCGGCGAGCCGGTCGGCGGCCATGACTCCGGCGCCTCCGCCGTTGGTGAGAATGGCGAGCCGCTCGCCCATGAGGCGGGGATGCCGGGCCAGGATCTCGGCGGCGCTGAAAAGATCGTCCAGCTCGCGCACTCGCAGGAGGCCCGCGCGGCGGAACGCGGCCTCGTAGGCGGCATCAGCGCCCGCCAGTGCGCCGGTATGGGACATGGCCGCCTTGGCGCCCGTCGCCTCCCGGCCGGCCTTGACCACGATCACCGGCTTGGCACGCGCCGCCCGCCGTGCCGCGGAGAGGAACTTCGGCGCGTGCGTCACCGCCTCCATGTAGAGCAGGATGGCGCGGCTCTTGGCGTCGCCGGCGAGATAGTCGAGCAGGTCGCCGAAATCGGCATCGGCCATGTCGCCCAGCGAGACCACATGGGAGAACCCGACGTGGTGCGCGCGCGCCCAGTCGACGATGGCGGTGATCAGCGCGCCGGACTGCGACAGGAAGGCGAGGTCGCCCGCCAGCGGCGGGAGATGCGAGAAGCTGGCGTTGAGGCCGATCCCAGGCACCATCAACCCGAGGCAATTCGGGCCCTGGATGCGCAGGACATGGGGGCGGGCGGCGTCCAGCATCTGCTGCCGCAGCTCGTTGCGCACGCCCGCGGCGATCACCACCGCCGCCCGCGTCCCTCTGGCGCACAGCTCGCCGATCACGCCGGGCACCACGTTCGCGGGGGTCGCCACCACTCCCAGCTCCGGCGCGGCCGGCAGGCCGGCAATCGACGGGTAGCAGGGATGGCCCTCGATCTGCGAGTACTTGGGGTTCACCAGCCAGACTGGGCCGGTGAAGCCGCGCTGCAGGAGATTGCGCGTCATGATCAGGCCGACGCTGCCTTCGTCCCTGCTGGCGCCGATCAGGGCCACCGATTTCGGCGCCAGCAGCCGATCGAGATTGCGGATCGTCATGGGGAGCCCACCTTCATGACAGTGCGAGGACCTCGCGTGCCTGCTCGAACGTCGCGGCGGCGCTGCCGCCGGCATCGATGCGGCTCCAGCCCGGCGTCAGGGTACCCGTATCGCCCGCGAGCTGCAGGCGCACGACGGCCCCCGTGGCATCCGACGCGTCCCCGATGCGCGCCTCGACCCTATCCACCAGCCGGACTGGCGACGCCTCGAGCCAGAGGCCGCGGAAGGGGATGCGCAACCCGGCAGCCACCGCCGCGACCGCCGCCCGCTCCTCGGGCCTCGCAAAGACGGCATCTACGATGGCCGTGTGTCCTGCGGCGAGCACCTGCAGCACCTTCGCGCGCAGCACCGCATAGACCTTGTCGCCGGCCGCCTGGGTATAGGCGTCCGGCCCCAGCCGCGTCGTCTCCTCGACTCCCCGAAGGCTCTTGCGCTCGAGGTCGCTGCGCAGGTGGACGGCACCGGGCACCGGCCCGGTCAGGGGCGCCAGCGCCCGTCCCAGGGTCGACTTGCCGGTGCCGGAGAGGCCGCCGATGGCGACGAGCTGCGGCGCCGGCGGCGCCAGATAGGCGCCCGCCGCCTCCAGGAGGTCGCGCGCCCTCTCCCGGTCGCGGGCTCTGGCGCCGCCCTTCTCCTGCTGGGCCCGCTCCGCCGTCACCATGGCCCGGATGGCGGCCCTGAGGCCGAGGAACAGCGGCAGCGCAGCGAGGCCGTCGAGGTCGAGCCCCGCGCCCGAGCGCCACAGATAGCGGTTGAGGACAGCGTTGGCCGCCGGCCTCTGCCCGCTACGGTCGAGGTCCATCAACAGGAAGGCGAGATCGTAGAGGCTGTCGACGGTTGCAAGCGCATCGTCGAACTCGATGGCATCGAACAGCACGGGCCGGTCGCGCCAGAGCACGATGTTGCGCAGATGCAAGTCGCCGTGACAACGACGCACGCAGCCGGCCGCGGCGCGCCGATCCAGCACCGCGGCGCACCGGGCGAGCGCGCCCCGGGCCGTCTCGGCGAAGCGCCGCACGGCCGCTGGATCGAGCAGGTCCTGCAGGCCCGCCATCGTCGCCGAGACGGAGGAGAGCAGCCGCTCGACACGGCGCGCACCGTCGTCGCGCTCCGCAGGCTCCGCCCCCTCGTGGCTCCGGTAGACAGCATCGCCGAGGCTCCGCGCGAGCTCCGGCGCCATCGGGCCCGCCTCCGCGATCCGGCTCAGCAGGTCGGCCTGGTCGAAGCGGCGCATGTGCACCGCCCACTCGACGACTGTACCATCGCCTCCCAGCTGCAACCTCCCGCCGGCGGCGCAGGTGATTGGCGCGGCTTCCAGGTAGATCTCGGGTGCAAGGCGCCGGTTGATCTCCACCTCGCGCTGGCACACGGCCCGGCGCCTCTCGAGGGTGGAGAAGTCCATGTAGGGATAGCGTACGGCACGCTTGACTTTCCAGGCATCCTCGCCGGCGAGGAAGACGAGCGCCCCGTGCGTCTCGAAGCGCTCGACCCGGTCGGGGCGCGCGGGATAGGAGGCCGGATCGCTCAGGAAGGCGATCACCTCGGCCTGAGCGTCCACCTCGGCCTCGGCGGCTGGCCGGGCGCCTCTTCGGGCGGCGGCCGAGCGCCGTGTCGCCTGCCGCCTCCGCTTGCCGGCCGCCGATCGCTGACGGGTCATGTCACGAGGCTCCCTCGAGAGCACGCTCGACAAGTCTGCCGCGGCACGGCGGGGCATGGGTTGCTGCCTCGATGCAACGAAGCGCTGCGACCGCCTCTCCCTCACCATAGGTCGGAGATGCACGCCAGGAGCGTTGACCTCGATCAAGCTCCAACGCGCACCCGACTCGGATTGTTCGCAGCCACCGCCGCGGGCGAAGTGTCGCTGCCGATTGCAGGCGAGGAGGGCGCCGCCCATGCGCACCGCTGTCGACAGGTCCTCCGACCGACTGACGGCAAATGGGAACTGCGCCCGGGGGGAACGGCGTTCTTGCATGGCGGGCAGCAGAGCGAGGGGAATTGGGAGGTCGTCACCGACCATGATCGTGCGATCCATCAACCCCGCGACGGGTGCCACCAACGGCGAATACGAGGACATGACCGGCGAGGAGGTCGCAACAGTGCTCGCCCAGGTGGATCGCGCGTACCAGGGTTGGCGCAGCCGCAGCATTTCCGAGCGCGCTGTGCCCATGGGCGCCGCGGCCCGTCTCCTGCGCGAGCGCGCCAGGCAATACGCCCGGCTGATGGCGGAGGAGATGGGAAAACCGATCGCTGAGGGCATTGCCGAGTGCCAGAAGTGCGCCACGACGTGCAACTACTACGCGGAGAACGCAGAGCGCTTCCTCGCACCGGAGGTCGTATCGACCGACACCCACGGGCCGCGCAGCTTCGTCGTCTTCCAGCCACTGGGCGTGATCCTGGCTGTGATGCCCTGGAACTTCCCGTTCTGGCAGGTGATGCGCTTTGCCTCTCCGGCGCTGATGGCGGGCAATGGAGCGGTGCTGAAGCACGCCGCCAATGTCCCGGGGTGCGCGGTGGCCATCGAGAGCCTGCTGCACGAGGCCGGCTTTCCGGAGAACTTGTTTCGCACGCTGATGATTGGGAGCGGCGCGGTGGCGGGCGTCATCGAGAGCCCGCATACCCGGGCCGTGACTCTCACCGGAAGCGGGCCGGCGGGCAGGGCCGTGGCCAGCAAGGCCGGCGCGATGCTGAAGAAGACGGTGCTCGAGCTGGGCGGCAGCGACGCTTACCTGGTGCTTGCGGACGCGGACCTGGAGCTGGCGGCAACCGTGAGTTCCAAGGGGCGGCTCATCAACTCCGGGCAGAGCTGCATCGCTGCCAAGCGTTTCGTGGTGGTGGACAGCGTGCGTGCCGAGTTCGAGCGGCTGCTGGTCGAGAAGATGCAGGCTGCACGTGTGGGAGACCCCATGGACGAGCGCACCCAGATCGGGCCGATGGCTCGCCACGACCTTCGCGACCAGCTGCACAAGCAAGTCGAGGCCAGCATCGCCAACGGCGCGCGCTGCCTCTGCGGCGGCCACATCCCCAATGGGCCCGGCGCCTACTACCCACCGACTGTGCTGACCGACGTGGCACTCGGGATGCCGGCCTACGAGGAGGAGCTGTTCGGTCCGGTGGCCGCCGTCATCCCCGTGGAGAGCGAGGCAGGCGCAATCGAGACCGCCAATGACTCCGTGTTCGGGCTGGGTGGCGGCGTGTTCACGCGCGATCTGCAGCGCGGGGAGCGCATCGCTGTCGAGCAGGTCGAGGCGGGCTCCGTGTTCGTCAATGAGGCGGTCCGCTCGGACCCGAGGCTGCCGTTCGGCGGGGTGAAGGAGAGCGGCTACGGCCGCGAGCTCTCGCACTTCGGCATTCGCGAGTTCGTCAATATCAAGAGCATCCTGATCGCGGACGGGCACGCGGCGCGGTAGCGACCCGCTCTTTGCGGCCGTTGGCACTCCCATGTCACGCGCCCGGTTTGCGCGGCGCCGAGCTGGGCGAACGTGCATGCGCGGGCCGCGCTGCCTCCGGCCGCGCCATCCCGCGCAACTTGGCGGACGGCCTGTTCGAGTGCCAGATGCACGCGGGTCCGCGGCCTTCGACCGTGCCGTCATGAACGGCCTGGGACCTCGCCCCTTGCCGGCTTCGATCTGCTCCATGGTGCGGCCGGAGGCGACGGATCTGTCGCTGGCGAGGGCCGCATCGCCGTCGCCCTCCCGCTCGTATCCGTCGCGGTGCTTGATCAGTAGCCAGTTGTCGCGCCGCTCGCCTTCACGGCGGCGCATGCGCACCAGCACCCAGCTGCCCTTGAGCTTCTCGCCCGCAAGGGTGAGCTTGAGGTCGCCCTTGCGCAGGGCCGCGTCGACATCGCCGCCATCCTCGGGCGCCCAGAAGCCGCGGTCCCAGAGCATGACCGCGCCAGCGCCATACTCGCCCGCGGGAATGGTACCCTCGAAGTCGCCATAGTCGAGGGGGTGGTCCTCGACCTCCACCGCGAGGCGCTTGTCGGCGGGATCGAGAGAAGGCCCCTTGGTCACGGCCCAGGACTTGAGAACGCCGTCATGCTCGAGGCGGAGGTCGTAGTGCAGCCGCCGGGCAGCGTGCTTCTGGATGACGAAGCGTGGGTACGCGGCCTTGGGGATGCTCTCTTTCCCGCGCGGCTCGCCCGTCTTGCGGAAATCTCGCTTGGCCCGATACTCGGCCAGTTTCGTCTTCGCCATGAACGCCGCCGGCTTTAAGCTGCAAGGTACAACATCGGGCCGCGGATGCGCTCTCCGCAGCACGACAACGGTTCGACGCTCAGGAAGGTTCAATGTCCTGCCCTGTGTGCGGTAAGCGACCGTCGAGCGACGTGCCGGGCCCCAGCTCCCCCGGTGCTATTTGATATGCGGCCAAGAGTCCGGCTGGGGTCCGTCGATGTCAGTGAAGCCGTACTCCTTTGCAAGCTGGCCGGAAGTGACGGACTGCTGGTTCCAGCGGGCGCGATTGGGATCCTGCGCAAGCGCAACGACGCCGCGGCCGACATAGCGAGGAGACTCTGACATGCCGAATGCCGGTGGAGCGACCGGCAGACCTCGATCGGCGCGCGTCGTGTCGAGTGCCTCGCGCCAATTGCTCTCGGACACCTCATAGTTTTCGAGCATCATCTCCGAGCGAAGCCATCCCGGTGAGAGTCCCACTGCCGTCGCTCCGTGCGCCGCAAGCTCGTGGCCTTGGGAGAATGCGAGGCGATTTACAGAAGTCTTCGCCAGATCGTAGTACTGGTTCCGTCGGTCACCTCGACGAGAAGTCCGCCGGGCTTGCGGATGAGCAGCGGGAGCAAGAATTTCGATGTTATGAGGTGCGTGTCGATCGCCAGCCTCAGGATGCGCAGGCCTTTTTCGAGATCGAGCTGCCAGATAGGCGTATTCCATTCCGAGGGCGGCCCCTTCAACAGCTCTCCACCCCAGATATCGTTTACCAGGATGTCGATACCTCCGAAGCTCTTTCGCACGCGTTCGGCCAGGGCGCCGACGTCGGATGGGAGCAGGTGATCGACGGCAATGGCGACTCCGTTTCCCCCCAAGCCGGTTACGAGGTCGGCGGTCTCTTCGATCGTTTCATGCCGCTTGTAGTCGGATGGGATTGGCTTGATTCTGCTGGTGCGGCCTGTGCAGATCACTGTGGCGCCAGCCTCGCCGAGGGCTGCCGCAATGCCTCTGCCGGCGCCTCGCGTTGCGCCGGCGACGACCGCGACGCGGCCACGAAGACCAACGGGATCAGTCTGTCTGTTCATGTGTTCGCTCTGCCGGCTTATCCATTGTCGAGGGGAGAGGTTCTCGAGAGCTGGGAGGCTGGGCCGAACTTGCGTCGGGAATTGGTCGGCCCGTGTTCACAAAGCTGCCATCCGTCTCGGCGCCAGATTCAAAAGCCGAGTTTGCCGTTATCGGCGCATGCACGCCTGCCTCCGGGTGTCCTCGCCGCCCGCTCCATGTTTTTCCCGATTCCCTGCCGTCGGCCGGGCGCGCAAGGATGGACCGATACGCCCGATAGGAGGGTGACAAATGAACCGTCGTGAGCTCGTGAGAAACTCGGTCATGATCCTGGCCGCTATGGCCCTGCCAGCGGCAGCTCACGCCCAAGAACCCTATGAAGGGAAATCGTTCGCGAGTGCGATCGCCTCAGGTCCCGTTGTCGTGCACGTCTTCGCCGGCTGGTGTCCGGTCTGTCAGAAACAAAAGCCAATCCTTGCAACGCTCGCAAGGGACCATGCCCTGGCAGGGGTAAGGTTCGTCACCGTGGATTTTGACAAGGACAGCCATTTCTTGCGCACCTATCGGGTTGGCAACCAATCCGTCATCCTCCTCTTCAAGAGCGGTCAGGAGGTTGTTCGCCTGATCGGCGTCACGGACCCCGAGAACATTCGCGCGCGCTTGCTTGGCGCCCTGTAACGCGAGGGTGGCAGCCGAGTTGGCAATCTCAACGCTTGGCGCGGATCACCCCGGGGACGCCCTTTCGGGCGATGGCGACGCGAAAATCCATACCGGTGCGCGCGACGCGGTCGGCCAGCTCCGCCGGCGAGCGAACCCTGGCGTTGTCGATGCCGACAATCACGTCGCCCGGCTCCAGACCGATCCAGTAAGCCGGAGAGCCGTCCGCGACGCGCAGGACCTCCGCGCCGAGCACATCGCCATAGAGGCGGTTGCCAAGCAGGATTTCACCTACGACGGCCCCCGCGAGACTGCCCATCTCCGGCGGCAACGCGATCTCCTCAGGGTCGATAACGATATCGGCTGACATCAAGGAGACAAGCCTCCCCTGGCCCTGCGCGAAAAGCAGGACCGGGATCGAAGTCCCGAGCGGCACGCTAGCCGTCCGTGTGACGAACTCGGACGCGCTGCGAACAGGCCCGTTGCCGGCGCTGACCACAATGTCCCCGGGCTCGACCCCCGCAGCTGCGGCCGGCGACTTGGCAATGACCTTCCGCACGATAGCGCCGCGGGTCACACCACCCTCTCGCGGAGAAGCGAGTTCCATCGGCAAGTCGGCCACGATAAGACCCGTCGAGCCCCGCCGCATCCGCCCAGCGGTGATCACCTCGTCCATGATCATTTTGGCCATGTTGACCGGGACGGCAAAGCCGATGCCGAGGCTCCGTTGCTCTCCCCCTACCGTGTTGATGCCAACCAGTTCGCCGCGGACATTGACCAGCGCACCACCGGAGTTGCCGGGGTGGATCTGCGCATCCGTCTGCAAATAGTCCTCGAACAGCCCGTGGCCGATGTCCGTGCGCATCACGGCGCTGACGATGCCGATTGTCGCCGTTCCCTCCAGACCGAACGGATTGCCCACCGCGGCGACAATGTCTCCCACCCGCACGGCGTCCGAGTCGCCGAGCTTGATTGACGGCAGGTTGGGCTCATCCACCTTGATCACGGCCACGTCGGACCCGATGTCCGTGCCGATCAGCTTGGCAACCATGCGCCGACCGCTGGATAGCCCCACCTCGATGTGCGTCGCGCCCTCGATCACATGGTTGTTGGTGACGATGTAGCCTCGCTCAGGATCGATGATGACGCCGGAGCCCCCGGCCCCGAACTCATCGCCCTGGGCCAGCGGCACGGCCGGAACGGCGCCGTCCTTCTGCCTCGGCGGGATCAGGATGGGCCGCAGTTTGCGGCCGGTTACACGAATCGTGACGACCGCCGGGATGACTCGCTCCAGCATCGGCGCGAAGGACCCGCTGGGTTCCAGCGCCGTTGCCATCACGGCCTGCCGCTTGCCCGGTTGTGGCGTCTGCGCAAGCGGGGTTGTAGCGGTGAGAGCCGCCATGCACAGCAGGGGGAGGACCCTGCAGGGACGCAATCCGCCTCTCCTCATGCGTGGCTTCGATCTGAGTGCAGGGAAGGCGAGCGCAGGCACAACCTGCAGGGCCTTTGACCTGCCGCTGTCTCAAGCCCGGCCGTCCGCGGAGATCGCCCGAATGATTCTGCGTATGCTCGAGCCAATTGGTCCGCAGCCTACTTCTTCATGTCGATCATCTGCGGCATGCTGGCCCCTCTGCGGCTGAGCTCCTCGAAGAACGCCTTGCCATCGAAAGTCGATGGCATGTTTACACCGCGACTTTGAAGCTCGTCGAAGAATTGCCTGGTGTCGAGGCGATTGCTGCTGCTGAACCCCTTGCGTTCAAGGTCCTCGAAGAACTGCTTGCCGTCGAAATTCCCCGGCATGCTCGCGCCTCGCTGTTGAAGCTCCTCGAAGAACTTCCTGCTGTCGAACCTCTCTTGCGCAACTGCTGCAACGGCCAACGCGGTGGCGCCGGCCACGCAAGCCGCCGCCAGGATCCGTGGGAACTTTTTCATGGTCTCGCTCGTAGAGTGGCCCGTGACATCACCTGGTCGCCAGTGTGGCTCCACGTGTGGCAGTCAGAATAGCCGTAGCAAGTTGTTTCCCAAATCAGCACAAGCCCCAAGACTGGAGAGGGAGAAATACTGGGTCAGCATCACCCACAGAGCGATGGACGGGAAGGCGCCTTCCATAAGAGCTAATGGACGCCTTTGGGCTACATAGGGTCGAGCTTCACCGGGATCGTCGCTGTGCCGACCTATCGACGCGCCGAGAAACCTCTAGTCTCGCCTTATCGAAGGCGCGGGTTTACCTTCACGAAAAGTGCTCTATCGGGGCTCGTCCGGGAATTTGGAGCGCTTGCACACGAGCTTTCAGCAGTTTCCCCGATATCAACACGCTTTTTCCGCTGCAACCGTCTGGGCTCGTGCCAATTGCCGCCACGGTCTCGGTCTGCGCCGAGATCAGCTGGGGCGTAAGCGCCGGTTCGGTCGTCCCGCGGCTGCGTAGTGCTTTGGGCCATCGTGGTGCCGGTCCTCCAGACTGCGCGGGACCGACCGGTGCCTCCCGGAGGGAGCGTCCATGACCACCACCACCACCACCAGAGGCTTCACTGGGCGCCGGCGAGCGGACGCGGACGAAAAGCGGGTCCCACCCGGTCAGTACGTCACCGACGACTTCCCGGTCCTGAGCGCCGGACCGACGCCACATACGCCGCTCGACAGGTGGACCCTAACCTTGCAGGACGGTGGGTCGCTCGTTGGCAAGTGGACCTGGCAGGAGTTCCAGGCGCTGCCGCGGACAGAACTTACAGTCGACATCCACTGCGTGACTAAATGGAGCAAGCTCGGGACCGTCTGGGAGGGTGTCACCATCGACGACCTGCTCACCGCGGCGGGGCTCGATGCTCCGCCCACGCCCCACCTCATGGCGCACTGCGACGGCGGATACACGACCAACCTGCCGCTGGAGGACCTGCTCGATGGCAGGGGCCTGGTGGCGACCCGGTTCCACGGCGAGCCGCTGACGCCAGAGCACGGCGGCCCCGCACGTCTCCTGGTCCCGCACCTGTACTTTTGGAAGTCGGCGAAATGGGTCCGCAGGCTGCGGTTCATGGAGCACGACGAGCCAGGCTTCTGGGAGTCCCTCGGCTACCACCTCTACGGAGACCCCTGGCGTGAGCAGCGCTACGACGGCGATTGAGGCGGGGCGGCTGCCCGCCGGAGCCGGCGCACGGCGCCTCGCCTGGCGGCAGGCAGAGGTGGTCGAAAGGATGGCCGAGACCCGCCGGGCGGCCACGCTCGTTCTCGACGTTCCGGGCTGGCCCTGCCATCTCGCGGGGCAGCACGTCGATATCCGGCTCACCGCGGATGACGGCTACCAGGCTCAACGGAGCTATTCGATCGCCTCCCCGCCGGAGGCGCCGCAGCTCGCACTCACGGTCGAACGGCTCGAGCGCGGGGAGGTGTCGCCCTGGCTCGTCAATGAGGCGCGGCCCGGCGACCGGTTCGAGCTGCGCGGGCCGATCGGCGGCTACTTCGCCTGGTCCGTCCCCGCGGGCGGGCCGCTGCTGCTAATCGCGGGCGGCTCGGGCATCGTGCCGTTGATGGCCATGCTACGCCACCGCGCCGCGAGCGGTGAGGCTGGCCGCGCCGTGCCGGCGCGCCTCCTGCTGTCCTCGCGCTCCGTCGCGGACATCATCTATCGCGAGGAGCTGGAGCGGCTCGGGTCGGCGCCAGGCGGGCCTACGATCGTTCACACCGTTACGCGCGAGCGGCCGCCACCGGGCTGGCGCGGTCACGCCCGGCGGATCGATGCGCCGATGCTGGCCGAGGTCGGGTTCTCGCCCGCGGTGTCGCCCAGGGTGTTCGTTTGCGGCCCGACGCCGATGGTGGAAGCAGCGGCCGAGGCAGCGGTTGCGCTCGGGCACGAGCCCGGGCGCGTCAAGACCGAGCGCTTCGGCGCAACAGGAGGACGGTGATATGAGTCGCGAAAGCGCTTGCTCCAGCCTTGACGGCAACGCCGCGGGGGGGCTGCTGCGCGAGGTCTTCACGTTCGACGCGACGATGGCACGGACGACCTGTGCGGGCTGCGCCGGGATGATGCCGATGGGAGAGTTGCGGCTTTACGCCATCGAGCTGGGGGCCATCCTGCGCTGCCCCTCATGCGACGATGCCGTGATCCGGATTGGCCGCACGCCGCGGGGCTTCTGGCTCGACCTTCGGGGCGCTGCAACCGTCGTAGTGGTGTCCCCGGGAGCGTCTTAGGCCTCTGCCCCGTTGAGCAGAACCGCACGCACGTCCCTGAGACCGGAGAACATTCATGCGACTGAACTATCCTGCCATCGCGCCGGAGACGACAAGAGCGCTGGCAGCGGTCAATGCCGCGTTGCTGCGTAGCGGACTTGATAAGCGCCTCATCGATCTCCTCTTCCTGCGCGTCTCACAGATCAATGGCTGCTCCTACTGTGTCGATGAGCATGCGCGAGACTTGCGGCGGGCCGGGGAGTCCAATGAACGCCTCGATGGCCTGGCCGCATGGCGAGAGAGTCCGTGCTTTACGGAGGCCGAGAAGGTCGCGCTCGAATGGGCCGAGGCGCTGACCCACGTCGACGCGACGCATGCCCCCGATGCTGCCTACGAGCCGTTGGCACACCACTATGAGGACAAGGAGATTGCCAGCATCACGTACGCCATCACCCTGATGAACGCGTGGAACCGTGTCGCAATAGGCTTCCGTCGAGGCCCCTCACCCCGCTCGGCCGAGCACCGCAGCTCATGAGTTTTGGGAGCAAGGTATCGCGCGGGCCGTGACAGTGCCAGCCACGTGTGGGGAGCTCGACGCCCCGCTGCAACGTGCGTTTCTCATATCAGCGAGGCCGCGAGATTGATGGTGAGGGCCAGGACAGCCGTATTGAAGAAGAACGAGATGATCGCGTGCAGGGTCGCAAGCCGGCGCAAGGGCTTGGTCAGGATGGTGACATCAGACGTCTGCGAGGCCGCCCCGAAGGAGGTCGCGAAATAAAAGAAGTCCCAATAGTCTGGATTTCGATCTCCCCGGAAATCGAGTCCTTCGGCAAGGACACTGGGACCGCCGGTGGGGCGATAGTACTCGTGGGCATAGTGCAGAGTGAAGACCACCTGGGTAACCGTCCATGAAAGGACGATGGTGAGTGCAGCAAGCCCCAGGTTGAGGGCCTTGTGCGGCGCATCCCTGGCCGCCGCCAGCAGTCCGGCGATGGCGACAAAGCTTGCGGTTATGGCGAGCAGGATGATGACCAGGATCACCAGGCGGCTATCGTCCTGGCGTGCAGCGCGGGCACGAAGTACTTCACCCTTCGACGTGAGCATGAGGTGAAACGCCAGGATCAGGTAGATGCCGGCGCTGAGGTCCCATGCGACCGCCCCGCGGACACCTGCCGGCCAGCCGCCGGGCAACAGGACCAGCGCGACCATACCCGCGAGCGCCGACAAATAGAGCCGAGGCTGGATCGCGAGCGAGCGCGCGATCGACTTTGGCTCGTACCAATGTCGTTTCCGATGCATCGCGCGAGAACTCACGTGAACAGCAAGGCTGCAGCCAGGCCTTCATCTCCGGCGCATGTGCGGCCGTGATGAATGCACCTCCGCGCCGCATGCGCTCTCAGTCAAGGCACTCTACCACGCTCCGCCACGCTGGGTTTCGGAAGGCTGCCTGTGCGGGTGCAGGCACGCGAATGAGCGCCGTCACGGCCACATTCGCTGGGCAACTTTTTGATTTTGCTGGTCGGAGCGGGGAGATTTGAACTCCCGACCCCCAGTCCCCCAGACTGGTGCGCTAACCAGGCTGCGCTACGCTCCGAGCCTCGGCGCAGTCATGCCCTGCCTGGAGAGCGGGGTCAACCGGAAC
>Ga0209382_10001656_pt1 | contig 34546 bp, 32 predicted proteins | sample SoiMetdeltSBSDD5_FD_187599 | JGI IMG/M metagenome (GOLD analysis project Ga0209382, IMG submission 187599) | Bulk soil microbial communities from a Populus tree surrounding site in Tennessee, USA - Soil MetaG P. deltoides SBSDD5 (SPAdes) (version 2) | ecosystem: Environmental > Terrestrial >... | reverse complement strand
GCTCTGCCCCACTCAGCGCCAGCCGAGGGGAGGGGCGACGTGCGTCAGGATCGCCTCGATGACGTGCGCGTTGTAGTCGACGCCGAGCTGATTGGGCACAGTGAGCAGGAGCGTGTCGGCTTCGGCGATGGCCTCGTCCCCGGCCAGCTGCTCGACCAGCACGTCGGGCTCGGCGGCGTAGGAACGGCCGAAGACGGCCAACCGCTCCGGCTCGATGTAGCCGAAGTGGTCCTGGCTCTCACCGCTGCCGCCGAAGTAAGCACGATCGCGGTCGCTGACGAGCGCGAAGATGCTGCGGCTCACCGAGACGCGCGGCGTCCGCGTGTGGCCGGCCGCAGCCCATGCGGCGCGGTAGGCGCGGATCTGCTCGGCCTGCTGGATGTGGAAGGGCTTGCCGCCCTCGTCGAACTTCAGGGTGGAGCTTTGCAGGTGCATGCCGAGCTTGGCCGCCCACTCGGCCGTGGCGTTGGTGGCAGCACCCCACCAGACGCGCTCGCGCAGGCCCTCCGAGTACGGCTCGACGCGGAGGAGGCCCGGCGGGTTGGGGAACATGGGCCGCGGGTTGGGCTGGGCGAAGCCCTGCCCGCGCAACACCTCGAGGAAGATCTCGGCGTGGCGGCGGGCCATGTCGGCGTCGCTCTGGCCCTCGGGCGGGGCGTAGCCGAAGTGGCGCCAGCCGTCGATCACCTGCTCGGGCGAGCCGCGGCTGATGCCGAGCTGCAGGCGCCCGCCGGCGATGAGGTCGGCGGCGCCTGCGTCCTCCGCCATGTAGAGCGGGTTCTCGTAGCGCATGTCGATGACGGCGGTGCCGATCTCGATGCGGCCGGTCCTGGCGCCGACGGCCGCCAGCAGCGGGAACGGCGAGCCGAGCTGGCGCGCGAAGTGATGCACCCGGTAGTAGGCCCCGTCGAGGCCCAGCGCCTCGGCGGCGACGGCAAGCTCGATGGACTGCAGCAGCGCATCGGAGGCCGACCGGGTCTGCGAGCGGGGCGAGGGCGACCAGTGCCCGAACGACAGGAACCCGATCTTCTTCGCAGGCATGGCCGTGACTCCGGGGCAATGCGCAATAAGATGCTATTGGCAGAGAGCGCCTAGTCTCCCGCGGATGGCCTGTAAAGCCCGACAGCCTCGTTGGCACTCGCCGTTTACCCTCTCCACCAGACAGGCCGGCTCCTGCGCGTCCGGGCGCACCGGATTGCGCTGTGCCGATCCGCCTACCCGAGATCGAGATCCGCGAGCCTCACAGCCAGCTGAGGGGCGAGCAGCGGCACGAGGGTTTCCCCCGGCGGAACCTCCGCCACGTCCGCATAGCCTCGAGACGAGGGACTGCGGTGCACGCGCGCCGTCAGCGTAACCGCATCGATCACCCAGTAGTCGCGCACGCCGAGCTCGGCATAGAGCCTCGCCTTGAGCGTTGTGTCATATCTCAGGCTGGAATGGGCGATCTCGATCGCGAGCAGCACCTCGGCGGGTGGAACGGTGACGCCCTTGAGCGACCTGGGGCAGATCAGCAGATCCGGCTCCACATAGGTGTCGGCGCCCGGCGGCCGCCAGCCGATCTCGGACGACAGCCTCAACGTCGCGGGCTTGTGCTCTATCCACCAGTTCATCAGCTCGTCGCGCACCAACTCGTGCCGGTTGCCCTTGGACGCCATGGGAACCAGCTCCCCCTGGATCAGCTCGACGCGGTCCTTCTCGGTGAAGATGCCGAGATCGATCAGCCGCTCGAATTGGGCCAAGGTCCACCGCAGCCTGGGCACGCCTTCGGCGGCCTGGGTCGTCGGCAGCATCTTGGGCTCGGCAAACTCGCTCATCGATGCCAGTGCAGCATCGCCCTCTTCAAACATGCCGGGGCCGGGTGCCGGGTTCGGAGCTGTCATGTCGCACATGTTGCACCGACTTCGACAAATTCGCAAATCGATTCTGTGACCTGCCGTAAGGCGGCAATATCAACGTTTGGCCATCGTTGCATCGCCTCCGCGGTTTCGTGGCACAGGCGCGCCGTTTTTGCCGACTCGATCCGGGGCTACCCAGGGACCGGCCAGCCGCCGAGGCCCCTGGAATCGCTTCCACGGGCCGGAGAAGGGCATTCTGGCCCCCCCTCAGCCTCGTCGCTCTCTGCATCGAGTTGCAGGCTCCACCGGAGAAGGAGGCGTCGCCCACTGCCGGCTCAGCGCTCCGGCAGCGCCGGCAGTCCCCTGCTCTGGCGCATCAGGTTGACGAAGCGGCCGAAGAGGTAGTGGCTGTCCTCGGGGCCCGGCGAGGCCTCGGGGTGGTACTGCACCGAGAACACCGGCCTCGCCTTGAGCCGGAGCCCGCAGTTGGAGCCGTCGAACAGCGAGCGGTGCGTCTCCTCCGCGTCGGCGGGCAGGGTGGCACGGTCGACGGCGAAGCCGTGGTTCATGGAGGTGATCTCCACCTTGCCGGTGGTGAAGTCCTTCACGGGATGGTTCGCGCCGTGGTGGCCCTGGTGCATCTTGTGGGTCCGTGCCCCGATGGCGAGGCCCAGCATCTGATGTCCCAGGCAGATGCCGAACACGGGGAGCCCCGAGGCGATCAGCTTCTTGATCTGCGGCACGGCGTATTCGCCCGTGGCGGCGGGGTCGCCGGGGCCGTTGGAGAGGAACACGCCGTCGGGCTTGCGCTCCAGGATGTCCTCCGCCGTCGTCTTGGCAGAAACCACCGTCACCTTGCAGCCGGCCGTCGCCAGGCAGCGCAGGATGTTGCGCTTCAGGCCGTAGTCGACGGCGACCACGTGCAGCTCGGGCTTCTCCTGGCGGCCGTAGCCCTGCCCCCAGGCCCAGCGCGTCTCGTCCCAGGTGTAGCTTTGGCCGGCGGTGACCTCCGGCACGAGGTCCATGCCCTCGAGCCCCGGCCAGGCCCGGGCCTCGGCCTCGAGCCGCTCCAGATCGAACCGGCCCGACGGCTCGTGGGCGATCACGCCGTTCGGCATGCCCTTCTCGCGGATGCGGGCAGTGAGCGCGCGGGTGTCCACGCCGGCGAGCGCGACGATGCCGCGGGCCTTCAGCCATTGATCGAGGTGCCCGGCCGCGCGGTAGTTGGAGGGCTGGGTGACGGAGGCGCGCAGGATGCAGCCGCGCACGCCCGAGCGCATGGCCAGGTTGGAGGTCTCGGTATCCTCGCGGTTGGTGCCGACGTTGCCGATGTGAGGGAAGGTGAAGGCGATGATCTGCCCGGCGTAGGAGGGATCGGTGAGGATCTCCTGGTAGCCGGTCATCGCCGTGTTGAAGCATACCTCGCCCACCGCCGAGCCGGTGGCGCCGAGCCCCTGCCCCGTTATGACGGTGCCGTCGGCCAGCACCAGCCGGCCCGTCAGCGGCGCGTCCGCCCAAGCTTTGGAGGAGTCCTGGCTCATGTCGGATGGTCGGTCGATTGGCTCCGGTGCCCCTACTAGGGGAAGGCCGGGCGCGGGTCAATGCGGGCTTGCGGCACGTCCCCGACGGCCATACATGACGCATCGGCAAGAGGAGATGGGCCATGCGCGACCGCCTGATGGCTGAGACCAGGGCTGCCATGAAGGCAGGGGACAGGCAACGCGTCAACGCGCTGCGGCTGATCTCGGCCTCCTTGCAGCAGGCCGACATTGCCGCCAAGACGCCGCTTGCCGAGCAGGACTTCCCCGCGCTCCTGCAGAAGATGATCAAGCAGCGCCGCGAGTCGCTCTCCATCTACGAGAAGGCGGGCCGCACCGAGCTGGCGCAGCAGGAGGCGGCCGAGATCGCCGTGATCGAGGAGTTCCTGCCCAAGCAGATGAGCGAGGCGGAGGCCGAGGCCGCCATCGCCGCCGTTGTGGCCGAGGTGGGGGCGGCGAGCCCCAAGGAGATGGGCAAGGTCATGGGCCTCCTGAAGGAGCGCTACGCCGGCCAGATGGACTTCGGCAAGGCGAGCGCCCAGGTGAAGGCCCTGCTCGCCGGCAAGTAGGGCACGGGCGCGTCGGCGCGCCGTCAATCGAGGTCGAGATCGCCCAGCGTGACGGCGAGCCCGGGGGCCAGTTCCGGGGCCAGCCGCACGTCAGCCTTCGCCTCCTCCCTCTGGGCATAGTCCGAGCCGGACGGGCCGCGATACACGGTCGTGAGGAGGGTCTTGGCGTCGATGACCCAATACTCGCGCACGCCGTAGCCGGCGTAGATCGGCGCCTTGGTCAGGAGGTCGTACTCGAGACTGCTGTCGGCGATTTCGACGACCAGCAGCGCGGTGGGGCCGCGCACATTAGGAGCTTTGATGGCCGCCGGATAAACGAGGAGGTCCGGCACCACATATGCATCGTCGGTCAGGTTGAATTGTGTTTCCGCAGCGACTCGCAGCGCAGTCCCCGCGCGCTGCGTCATGTAGTGTGCCAGCTCGATGCGCAGAACCTCGTGACGGGCGCCCTTGGGCGACATCGGCACCACCTCCCCGCCGATCAGCTCGAAGCGCTCGTCCTCCGAGATGATGCCCCTGGCGACCATCGCCTCGATCTCGGCCACGGTCCAGCGCCGCCGCGGCAGCCCCTCGGCGGCCTGCGTCGTTGCGGGAAGGCGGCTCGGACGAAGGTGCTCGTTCATGGGGAGGGACTATAGCAGGTGTCCCAGCAAGCGAAAAGTCAGCCCGCCTCCCTTTCTCAGCCGCAAATCTATCCAGGTCTCAGGATTTCTGCTGCCTGCGCGAGGCAGGCCTCGAAGCCGGCGAGATCGCGCATCTCCTGGCCGGCGGGCACGGCGGTGCGCACCACGAGGCCGCCCGAGGCGACGATGGCCACCTCGATCATCAGGTTTTCGGCGCCCTCGAAGTCCTCGATCTCCGCCTCGGGGCGGTCGGCGTCGAGCAGCGCCGCCTGCGGCACGCTCCGGCGATAGGCCTCACTCCGCGCGCGGTAGTCGGCGGTGACGTTGGTGTAGCCGAGCACCGGCCGCCCCAGCGCGCGCATGAAGCCCACCTCGAAGGCGGTGCCGGCGTCCATGGAGACGCCGCGGAACGGCGTCAGGTTGGCGATCACGGCGTCGCAGGAGCGCATCAGGCCCTCGTTCGCCGCCGAGATGCGCAGCGCCTGCTCCGGCTTGGCGAGCCCGGAGAGGTCGAGCCCCGCATCCAGCGGGAACACGCCCTCCAGGCCGTGCGCCGTGCACAGGACGGCCTTGCGCGCCCCCACCGCCAGCGCGTCGGGGAGGAACACCTCAGGGCCGGCGAGATAGACGCGGGGCAAAGACGCTGGAACCTCTCTCATACCAACGAGCCAAACCTTTCACCCGTCATCCCGGAAGCCGAGCCGCAGGCGAGGCTATCCGGGACCTCGTCAAGCGAGTCGTACGTCAGATCGCCGAGGTCCCGGACCCCGGATCAAGTCCGGGGTCCGTCCGGGATGACGGGTGGAAGGATGCGCTCGACGGTATCAATTGTCCAAGAAGCTGCGCAGCTTGCGCGAGCGGCTCGGGTGCTTCAGCTTGCGGAGCGCCTTGGCCTCGATCTGGCGGATGCGCTCGCGGGTGACGGAGAACTGCTGGCCGACCTCCTCCAGGGTGTGGTCCGTGTTCATGCCGATGCCGAAGCGCATGCGGAGCACGCGCTCCTCGCGTGGCGTCAGCGAGGCCAGCACCCGCGTGGTGGTCTCGCGCAGGTTCGACTGGATGGCGGCGTCGATGGGAAGCACCGCGTTGCGATCCTCGATGAAGTCGCCCAGGTGCGAATCCTCCTCGTCGCCGATCGGTGTCTCCAGGCTGATCGGCTCCTTGGCGATCTTCAGGACCTTGCGCACCTTCTCCAGCGGCATGGCGAGCTTCTCTGAGAGCTCCTCCGGCGTCGGCTCGCGGCCGATCTCGTGCAGCATCTGCCGTGACGTGCGCACGATCTTGTTGATGGTCTCGATCATGTGCACGGGGATGCGGATGGTGCGCGCCTGGTCGGCAATGGAGCGCGTGATCGCCTGCCGGATCCACCACGTCGCGTAGGTGGAGAACTTGTAGCCGCGCCGGTACTCGAACTTGTCCACCGCCTTCATCAGGCCGATGTTGCCCTCCTGGATGAGATCCAGGAACTGCAGGCCGCGGTTGGTGTACTTCTTGGCGATGGAGATGACGAGGCGCAGGTTGGCCTCCACCATCTCCTTCTTGGCCTGGCGCGCCTCGCGCTCGCCCTTCTGCACGGCCTTGACGATGCGGCGGAACTCGGTGATCTCCAGGCCGGTCTCCTCGGCCAGGGTCTTGATCTCCTCGCGGATGCCCTCGATGCTGCGGCGCTCGTTGCGCACGAACGGGGCCCAGCGGTTCTTGCCGGGCAGGTTCGCCATGCGGTCGAGCCAGCTCTGGTCCAGCTCGTTGCCGTAGTACTCGTCGATGAACTGCTGGCGCGGCACGCCGAAGTTGTCGGCGAGCCGCATCAGCCGGCTCTCCAGATGCACCAGGTTGCGGTTGATGCGGTAGAGCTGCTCCACCAGCATCTCGATGCGGGCGTTGTTGAGCGAGAGGCTCTTTACGTCCTTGATGACCTCGTCGCGCAGCTTCTCGTACGCCTTCTGCTGCTGGCGCGAGATCTGCTCGCTTGCGACATGCATCTCGACGCGCCGGTCCTGGAGCTTGCGGAGCTTCTTGTAGGCATCGGCGATCTTGTCGAAGGTCTCGAGCACCTTGGGCTTGAGCTCGGCCTCCATGGCCGCCAGCGACACGGCGTTCTCGAAGTCGTCCTCCTCGTCGAGCTCGCCCTCGGGGCGCGGCTCGCCGTCGACGGGCTCCTCGCCTTCAGCGGCGGCGGGGCCGGCGGCCGGAGCCGGGGCTGCGGGGGCCGGCACCCCGATCGGAGCGGGGATGGGCGGCGGGGCGGACTTGGCCTCAGGGCCCTCGTAGGTCGCCTCCAGGTCGATCACGTCGCGCAGCAGGATCTTGGCGTTGTTGAGCTCGTCGCGCCAGATGATGATGGCCTGGAAGGTGAGCGGGCTCTCGCACAGCCCGGCGATCATCGCCTCGCGCCCCGCCTCGATGCGCTTGGCAATGGCAATCTCGCCCTCGCGCGAGAGCAGCTCGACGGAGCCCATGTCGCGCAGGTACATGCGCACGGGATCGTCGGTGCGGTCGGTGGGCTCTGCCCGGGTGGCACTCGCAACGGGCAGGCTCGGAGCCACGAGCGAGCGCGCGCCGTCGTCGGCTTCGTCGGCGTCGTCGGCCTCCCGCTCGACAGTGCCCTCCTCCGCCTCCTCGCTCTCCACCACGGTGATGCCCATGTCGGAGAGCATCGACATGGTGTCCTCGATCTGATCGGGGGACACCTCCTGGGAGGGCAGGACGGAGTTGAGCTGGTCCAACGTCACGAATCCGCGGGCCCGCGCGGTCTTGATCAGCCGCTTGACGGCGGCGTCGGACAGGTCGAGCAGCGGCGCATCCTTCTCCTGCGCCTCGCCTTGCGGTGCGGTCTGCTCTTCAGCTCGGGCTGCATTTGCCATCAGGTCACTCTCCGGAGCGCAAGGCCTGCGCTGTCAATAGAGCCAGCTCGGTTTCATCCGTGCGTGCAGACGTCGGGGGCCACGCCGTCGCGCCGACGCGCTCCACGCGAAAAGGCCCGCGTCCAGCGGAAACATCCGCCACGCTGGTTACTGCACGTTGAAGGCCCGCAGTGCCGAGGCGCGAAGGCAGAGCCCTTGGGCTCGCTTTGCCTTCATTTGGGGCCTCAGGACGGCATACACAACTAGCGTGCCGGATGCCAGTCCTTCTGTGGCGCATCAACGCCTCCGGTGGGGAAAATATTCCTGCCTGTGTCCGCCGGTCCGCTGCATCCACGGCTTGGCTCACGCCCTTCGTGCTTTTTCGGTTCATGCAACTGAGCGGCGTTCAGCATGGCTTTCGGTATCGCGCTGCGAGGCTGAGCCTCAGTCGCTGTGGCTGTCGAGCTCTCGCGCGCGCCTGTGCTGCAGCTCCACGATCCGCCCCCACGCCTCCTCGCTCGGCTCTCTCCCCCAGGCCTCGACGGCCTCCTGCAGCTCGTGCGGCAGACCCACTTGGGCCTCATGCAACGCAAGCGCGTGGCGCCAACCTGCCTCGGCCTCGCCGGCATCTGCCTCGCGTCGCGCAAACTTGTCGCTGGTGCGCGCAACGGCCCGATCGAGTGCAGCGACACCACCGTCGAGCCTGTTTTCGCTGAGATGGGAGCGTACGCGCATGGGATCAAGAGGGATTCCCTCGGCCGCCAGATCGAGCAGCGCCCTGCGCAGGCGGTCGAGCGCGGTCGAGGTCAGTCTCAATCTCTCGATCTCCTCCCAGCAACTCTCGAGCAGCCATGGGTGGTTCAAGAGGGCCGCCATCAGCAGGGCCTCGCGCGGGGGCAGCGCGGCAGCCGGCTGCTCCGACAGCTCGTTGCTGCGCGCCGAGGCGCCCTGACCCAGGGGACCCGAGCTTGGACCCGGCGCCGCCCGCGGCGCGCCGCCGAGCCGCGCGCGCTCGCTGGCGCGCTCGCGCACGCGCCAGTCGAGCTGGGTGTTGTCGCGCCGCCTGGCCGCAACCTGGGGCGATCGCCGGCCGCCCGTGCGCCCAACCTCGCGCTCGTGCCTGCGCTTGCGGGCGTAGAGAATCTGGCGCAGCTCGCCCTCGTAGTGCATGCGCACCTCGCGATCGACGATGCGCGCCACCGAGGCCTTGAGCCGCGCCGCCGAGGCAGCCTGCTGCTCGGGGGTGACGGCCGGCGCACCCTGCTGCTCCTCGCGCTCGATCAGCACGTCGATGAGCGCGCGGGTCCGGTTGGCCAGCAGGTCCTGGAGGCTCTCGGGGCCGTGCTGGCGCACGAGGTCGTCGGGGTCGAGGCCGTCGGGCAGGAAGGCGAACTGCAGGCTCGAGCCGGGCTTCAGGAGCGGCAGCACCGTCTCCGCCACACGGAAGGCGGCTCGGCGGCCCGCCGTGTCGCCGTCGAAGCACAGGATGGGCTCGGCGGCCATGCGCCACATGAGACCGATCTGGGCCTCCGTGAGCGCGGTGCCGAGCGGAGCGACGCTCTCGGCAAAGCCCGCCTCCGAGAGGGCGATCACGTCCATGTAGCCCTCGACCACGACCAGCCGGCCCTTGTCGTGGGCCGGCCCACGCGCGCGGTACGCGTTGTAGAGGTTGGCCCCCTTGTGGAAGAGCGGCGTCTCCGGCGAGTTCAGGTACTTGGCGGGCGCCGCGGGGTCCATGGCCCGGCCGCCGAAGGCGATGGTGCGGCCCTTGAGGTCGGCAATGGGGAACATGATGCGGTGGCGGAAGCGGTCGTAGGGTACCGGGATCTCCTCGCCGCTCACGAGCATCCCGGAGGCCGCCATCTCCGCCGCCGTGAACCCCGCCCCGACGAGGTGCTCCTTCAATGCAGAGCGGCTGTCGGGCGCATACCCCAGCCCGAAGCGGCCGATCGCCTCGGGCCCCAGCCCGCGCTTCTCGAGGTAGGTCCTCGCATCGCGCCCCTGGGGCGCGCCCAGCTGCCGGACGAAGAACTCAGTGGCAGCGGCGAGCAGGGAATAGAGCCGCGCCCGCTCGTCCTCGGCCTCCTTGTCGCGCGGGCCGGCCTGCGGGATGGGCACGCCGGCCTCCTGGGCGAGGCGCTCGACCGCCTCGGGGAACGAAAGGCCCTCGGTCTTCATCACGAAGGTGAAGATGTCGCCGTGCTCGCCGGAAGCGAAGCAGTGGTAGAAGCCCTTGTGGTCGTTGACCGTGAAGGAGGGTGTTTTCTCCTGCTTGAAGGGGGAGAGCCCCTTGAACTCGCGCCCGGCGCGCTTGAGCGGCACGCGGCGCGCCACCACCTGGCTGACGGGCAGCCGGGCGCGAATCTCATCGAGGACGGAGGGCGGAAAGCGCATGGTGTCGGGACCGCTCCGAGCAGCGCCACTGGGGCCGGACGTCCTCCATACGTGATTCGCAGCGCAGCGGTTTCCTCTCCGCGCGCCGGCGGCCGCCTGGCCCCGCTTTCCACATCGAGGTACGGGGAGGGCTTCGGGAGGTAGAGAGAGGAGCCGGGCGTTACTCCGGCGCCTATCGCGCCGGCGAGTGCTGGACCGTTGCTCCAGCCTGGGCGGGCGCTGCCGGCGCGCTTCGGCCCGACATCGGGGTCGGCCCTCTCTCAGGCTGTGGAGTACCGGCCTGCGTGCACGCTATCAAGGGGCGTGGCACCCGAACCTGGACAGGTGCCTCGCCCGTATCGCTCCATGGCTTGGCTGCTTCCTTCATGCTAGGCTCTCGCCCATGAACGAGCACTTTCGCCCGAACCGCCTCCCCAATACCACGCAGGCCGCCGAGGGCCTGCCGCGGCGGCGCTGGACCGTGGCCGAGATCAAGGCGATGGTGGCGCAGGGCATCATCCTGGAGGACGAGCGCTTCGAGCTGATCGGCGGGGAGGCGGTGCCAATGTCTCCCAAGGGAGCCCGGCATGAGCTCGTGAAGAAGGCGCTCCAGAAACACTGGTTCCCGCTGATCGTAGGCAGCGACATCGATCTCATTACGGAGACCACGCTCTACATCGGTGCAGACGAATTCCGCGAGCCCGACTTCCTGTTCTGGCCGCTTGCCGTTCCAATCGAGGAGGTCACCGCCGCCGCAGCGCTCCTCATCGTCGAGGTGGCCGACACGAGCTTGCGCTACGACTTACAGACGAAAGCCCTCACCTATGCGAAGCTCGGCCTGCGGGAGTACTGGGTGATCGACGCGGTGAGCCTCGTCACCACCATCCACCGCGATCCGGGGACCAACGGCTATCCTCCCCCACGCAAGGCCGGGCCGGACGAGGTGCTGGAGCCGCTTCTCGCGCCCCGGCTCGCCGTGCGCCTGACCGACCTCGGCCTCACGCTCGCACGTTGATCCAAACGGGCGTCTCCTGCGTACTGCTGCACGACCCGGCACGGAGGAGGACCCGACATGCGCGCCATCGCGGCCTGTATCATTGCCAGCCTCGGACTCGCCGCTGCAAGCGCCTCGGCGGAGGAGAACTACGACAGCTGGCCGCTCCTGCGCTCCACGTTTCTTTCGACCGGCGGCGGCGGCATCGTGATCAAGGGCTACGACCCCGTCATCACTGGCGGCAAATGCATCACCACCTTCATGGCGGTGGAGCCGGGCGACAACCCCAAGGTCTATCCCAACGTCATCGAGTTCGAGGCGGTCGCGGTCCAGGGCGGGACGCTGTGCCAGAACGGCAAGTGGAAGAGCTTCGACGGCGGCGTCGAGGGCACTACGCCTTACCGTGTGTTCTTCAAGAACGGGGTGTTCCGCGGGTCGCCCTGACGGGCGCGCTCAATCCTCGCGGCGCCACTTGATGGAGCAGCCGACGCTCAGGAGCTGCTCCCTGGGCCCCTGCCCGGTCTCGGCGACCTGCCGCATGGCCTCGTAAAGGTCGCGGCGGGCGCCCGGCACCAGCGCCGTGCGCGAGGCATCCAGGCGCCCGCGATACTGCAACTCGTCGCTGGCGTTGAAGCCGAAGAAGTCGGGCGTGCACACCGCGCCGTAGGCCCGCGCCACCTCCTGGGTTGCATCGATGAGGTAGGGGAAGGGGAAGCCGTGCCGGCGCGCGAAGGCCTTCATGCTGTCGAAGCTGTCGGCCGGATAGGCGACCGTGTCGTTGGGCATGATCGCAACGGTGCCGATGCCCAGCGCCTCGAGCGCCTCCGCCTCCTCGACCAGGCGGCCGATCACCGCCCGCACGTAGGGACAATGGTTGCAGATGAAGGCGATCAGCGTACCCTTCGGGCCGCGCACGCCGGCCAGCGTCCAGGTCTTGCCGTCCACACCACCGAGGGCGAAGTCGCGTGCCTTCCAGCCGAGCCGGGGGGAGGTCGTCATGGCGTTTGCCTCGCTGACTGAACATCGCCCGCCCGCATGATGTTGCATCGGCAGCGCGGGGGCAAGCACCAAGGTGGGCCGTGCATGTCGGCACAACTGCGACTATCATCGGGCGATGCCTCGCTCGACCCGACATAGGCCTCCCGCACCGGATGCCTCTGGCGCTGCGCTGGAGGGCCGTAGAGTGCCATCCGAGCCTCGACAGGTGCCGGGGCACCCTGGACGCCGCCCGCTCGCCTGTGAGCCTCGCAAGCGCCGAATCGCGGTAGCGCATGCAAGACGCTCGGTGCCCCGACAGTTGGTGTTGCAATTGTATCGTCCCCCTCCCGGTGCCCTGCTGCTCGCCGGGGCGCTCGTGCTTGCCGGAGTCGCAGCGGGCACCAAGCCGGCCGGGGCAGAGGGGGCGCTGGCGGTGGGCCTTCCCGGCGACGTGGGCAGGCAGGGCCTCGCCGTCGGCTGGGCGGTCAACCACGGGACCAGGGCCGCGGCTCAAGCCGAGGCCCTGCGCCGCTGCCGCGACGCGAAGGAGGTCCCGCAGGCGACACGCGATCTGTGCAAGGTCGTGGAAACCTTCGACGATGCGTGCGTGGCGCTGGCGCTCGACCCGGACTCGGGGACGCCGGGCCGCGGCTGGGCGGTCGCCGAGACTCGGGAGGCCGCCGAGACCGCCGCCATGGAGGACTGCCGGCAAAGCTCCGACGAGAAGCGGCGCGCCGCCTGCCGTGTCGCGCTCGTGCGCTGCGACGGCCGTTAGGATCGACCTGCAACCGAGGCCCCAACCCGAGGTGCCAGCCATGACTGTGCTGCCCGACATGCACGTGGTCGAGACCAACGGCATCCGCGTACGCATCGCCTCGAGCGGGGAGGGCCCGCTCGTGGTGCTGGTGCACGGCTTCCCGGAGAGCTGGTACTCGTGGCGCCACCAGATCCCGGCGCTCGCCGCGGCCGGCTTTCGCGTGGCGGCGCCGGACGTGCGCGGCTACGGCGAAAGCGACAAGCCGCTTCCGATCGAGGCTTACGCCATCGCGCAGATGTGCGCCGACGTAGCCGGGCTGATCGAGGCGCTCGGCGAGAAGCAGGCGACCCTCGTCGGCCACGACTGGGGCGCACCCATTGTGTGGAACACCGCGCTCTTCCATCCGGAGAAGGTGCGCGCGGTGGTGGGGCTCAGCGTGCCGCACACCGGCCGCGGGCCAACCTCGCGCATCGAGCTCTTCCGCAGGATCTACAAGGACCGCTTCTTCTATCAGTTGTATTTCCAGACGCCGGGCGTGGCCGAGGCGGAGCTGGAGGCCGATGTGCGCGCGAGCCTGCGCAAGATCTACTACAACGCCAGCGGCGAGGCGATCGCGGCCCGTTTGCCTGGGCTCCTGCGCGACAAGCCGGCCGACGCGCGGCTGCTCGACGGCCTTCCGGACCCGGACCCCTTTCCCGCGTGGCTGACGGAGGAGGACCTCGGCTACTACGTGAGCCAATTCGAGAAGAGCGGCTTCCGCGGCCCGCTCAACCGCTATCGCACGTCGGAGCTGGATTTCGCCCAGCAGGCCGCCCTCGCCGGCAGGCGCGTCGAGCAGCCCGCCGGCTTCATCGCCGGCAGCCTGGACCCGGTGCTGCGCTTCGTTCCCGGCGTCGACCTTGTCGAGGTGATGCGCGGGCAGGTCCCCGACCTGCGGCTCGTGCGCCTGATCGAGGGTACCGGCCACTGGGTGCAGCAGGAGCGCCCCGCCGAGGTCAACGCCGCGCTTCTCGAGTTCCTGCACGGGCTCGCCTGACATCGCCCGTGGCCGCAAGGCCCGGTCCGCCGAAGGCCCTGCATGGCCCCTGATCGGCGGCAATTTCTACGCGGGTGGGGCGTTCTGGACCGCGTTTCGGGGTTTTTACGTATATGCCCGGGCTCACTCCACGTGCCATCTCAGCCGCCGCTGTACAGGCACAGATGAGGGGATCTCCACCTGCGGTCATCTGCGGCTGAGCGCTCTCGCCATGCCTGCCGGGCTGCGAAGTCCGCATTGCGCGCGCTTTCCGCGCGACTGACGAAGGGGCTTGTCGACCTTCAGCACAAGACCGGCTTCAGCCGTTTAGGCATCTCCAAGCGTCTTATCCTGCTCCTGCTCGCATTGGCGCTTCCGCTCAACCTCGTCATCGTCGGGGTGATCTGGGACCTGGTCAGCCGGGCCAACGAGCTGCAACGCACGGGCCTTATGGTTGCCGCCCGATCAATCGCGGCCGGCGTCGATTCGGAGCTCGGCACCTACGTGGCGCTGGCGGAGGCGCTGTCTCGCTCACCTGCGTTGCTCGACGACAACCTCGACGCGTTCGAGGCGGAGGCCCGCCGCGCGTTCCCGCCCGGAGGAGACGCCTGGGTTCTGGTCGCCGACAGGGATGGTCAGCAGCTCCTGAATACGTTCCTCGGGCATGGGAAGCCCCTGCCGCGCCGCAGTCCGCAGTCGATTGAAGCTCAGCACCGGGCATTCTCGACACGTTCGATCGAGATAACCGACCTCGTGCGCGGTCCGGTCACGCAGCTCTGGTTCTCGACCATTCAGGTTCCCATCTTCAAGGACGGCGTGCCCTTTCGCGGGCTCGCCATCATCATGAGGCAAGGGGAATTCCAGCACCTCCTCCGCGCACAAGACATTCCGAAGAGCTGGCGTGCCGGCATCATCGATGGCCAAGGTCGCTATATCGCCCGCGTTCCCCAGGTCGAGGCCGGCCAGCTCGCATCGCAAGGGTGGCGCGCCACCAAGGATCGAACGGGGTTGTTCGAGTTCGCCTCCCTCGAGGGAGACGCCCTGATTCAAGCCAGTGCGCATCCATCGGTGAGCAACTGGAAGGTAGGTGTTGCGGTCAAGAAAGCGGAGCTGCAACAGGCAGTTTGGATGACGGTGCGCTGGGCAGTCATGCTGGGGATCGGCCTCTCTGCCGGGAGTCTCCTCCTCGCCTGGAGCCTGGCCCGGCAGATCACACGGCCAATCCATCGGCTGCGCCAGGCGTTTGCCGATGCGTCCACGGAACCCGGCAAGCCCATTGCGACGGGACCGCCAGAGATCCTGGATTTGCAGGACACGCTCTACCGCACAACAATCGAGCGGACGAGCGCGAACCATGCGCTCATGGAGGCCCTCTCCAACCTGGATCGCGAGATGACGCTGCGCGAGGAGGCACAGGTGGCGTTGGCGCAGTCGCAGCGCATGGAGGCAATGGGCCAACTTGCCGGCGGCGTGGCACACGACTTCAACAATGTTCTGGCGGCCATCTGCAACTACTTGGAGGTGGCCATGCCTCGCAGCACCGACGAGAAGGCTCGCAAGGCGATTCATGGCGCGATGGACGCGATCGAGATGGGCGCCAGCCTCACCCGCAAGCTGCTCATCCTTTCAAGTCGACAAGGGGTCGGGCTCGAGCGGCTGGATCTCAATCATCGGCTGACGACCACGATCGAGCTGTTGAGACGAACTCTCGGCGACCAGGTGACCGTGACTTTGAGATGCTCGCCCGACCCGTGCCAGACGTTCGCCAATCCCGGCGATGTCGACAATGCGATCCTGAATCTTGCGATCAATGCGCGGGACGCCATGCCCAACGGCGGCGCCCTTACGATCGAGACTCGCGTCGCCACACTCGATGCCGATGCCGCCGGTCGCTTTCCGAATGCCCGGCCCGATGCCTACGTGGTGCTCACCGCCAGCGACACGGGGCATGGCATGAGCCCGAACGTGCTCCAGCACGCCATGGAGCCCTTCTTCTCGACCAAGGAGCCCGGCAGGAGCACGGGGCTGGGCCTCGCCACGGTGCACGGCACAGTCCGGCAATCGGGAGGCTTCGTCGCAATCGACAGCACTGTGGGCGAGGGTACGTCCGTCCATCTGTTCTTCCCGAGGGCCGAGCCTGCACCGATCGTGAGCCCCGCAAGCCCCTCTGGCAGGGAGGCTCCGTTGGGGGATGGCGAGCTCATCCTGGTGGTCGAGGACAACGATAAGGTGCGGGAAGCGACCGTAAGCGGGCTCGAATCTCTCGGCTACGCTACTCTGGAGGCGAAGACAGGGCCCGACGCGATCGCACTGCTCGAGTCCGATGAACCCATTGCCCTGGTGTTCTGCGACATCGTCATGCCGGGTGGCATGACAGGGTACGATGTGGCGGCGCGCGTGCGCTCGATGAAACCCGATTTGAAGGTATTGCTGACCTCCGGACACAGCGATCTGGGGGTCGCAGTGAGGAAGGCAGCGATAGAAGCAAGAGTACTGGCGAAGCCCTACAGCCGGGCGCAGCTCGCCAACGCGCTCCGCGAAGCGCTCGACGCCTGACCGGACGACACCGTAGCCTTCACTCCGGCCGTCCGCCCTCGATCGCCGCCGACACGATCGCAGCCCGCATCAGGACGACGCGGCACCGGAGCGCCGCGCCCGCACAAGGCGCCACAGCATCGGCCCCACCACCGCCAGCAGGGCCAGCACGAGCAGCGTCAGCGACAGCGGCTTCTGCACGAAGACCAGGACGTCGCCCTGGCTGATCTGCATGGCGCGGCGGAACTCCTGCTCGGCCAGCGGTCCCAGGATCATGCCGATGATCACCGGCGCCGTGGGAAAGTCGAACAGGCGCATGAGAAGCCCCATGACGCCCATCGCGTAGAGCAGAATCAGGTCTACCTGCGACTGGCTGATGCCGTAGGTGCCGATGGTGGCGAAGACGAGAATGCCGCCGTAGAGCAACGGCTCGGGGAGCTTGAGCATCTTCGCCCACAGGCCGACCAGCGGCAGGTTCAGCACGAGCAGCATGACGTTGGCGATGTAGAGGCTGGCGATCAGGCCCCAGACGAGCGCCGATTGCTGCTGCAGCAGAAGCGGACCCGGCGCGATGCCGTAGCTCTGGAACGCGGAGAGCATGATGGCGGCGGTGGCCGAGGTCGGCAGGCCCAGCGCCAGCATCGGCACCAGCACCCCGGCCGCGCTCGCGTTGTTGGCCGCCTCCGGCCCGGCCACGCCCTCGATGGCGCCGTTGCCGAACTCCTCGGGCTTCCGCGACAGGCGCTTCTCGATGAAGTAGGAGAGGAAGGTGGGTATCTCCGCGCCGCCCGCCGGCATCGCCCCGATCGGGAATCCGATAGCCGATCCGCGCAGCCAGGGCCGCCAGGACCGCGACCAGTCCTCGCGGGTCATCCACACCCCGCCCTTGACGGAGAGCACCTCGCCGTCGGCCGGCCGCTTGAAGCAGGCGAGGTAGAGCGTCTCGCCGACGGCGAACAGGCCCACGGCCACGACGATGACGTTGATGCCGTCGAGCAGCTCGGTGAGGCCGAAGGTGAAGCGCGGCTGCCCCGTCTGCAGGTCGATGCCGATGAGCCCCAGGAAGATGCCGATGCCGAGGCTGGTGAGCCCGCGCACGGCAGACGAACCCAGCACGGCCGAGACCGTGACGAACGCCAGCACCATCAGCGAGAAATATTCGGCCGGCCCAAACTTCAGAGCGAAATTCACCACCGGCTCCGCCAGGAACGTGATGCCGACGGTGCCGATGGTGCCCGCTACGAACGAGCCGATGGCGGCCGTTGCCAGGGCGGCACCCGCGCGGCCGCGCCGCGCCATCTTGTTCCCCTCCAGCGAGGTGACGATCGTCGCCGTCTCACCGGGCGTGTTGAGCAGGATCGAGGTGGTCGAGCCGCCGTACATGGCGCCGTAGTAGATGCCGGCGAACAGGATGAAAGCAGCGGTGGCGTCGACTTTGTAGGTGAGCGGAAGCAAAAGCGCGATGGTGAGCGCCGGCCCGAGCCCCGGCAGGACTCCGATGGCGGTGCCCACCGTCACGCCGACCAGGCACCACATCAGGTTGTAGGGCGTCAGCGCCACGGCAAAGCCCGCCGCCAGCTGGGCGAAGGTATCCATCACAGCAGCCCTTCGATCAGCCCGGTGCCGATCTTGTAGCCGAGCACCCGGTCGAAGCCGACATAGGCGACGAGGGCCAGAGCGAAGCCGATGACGGCATCGCGCAGCACGCTGACACTGCCGAACGCCAGCGCCGTGCAGACGAACAGCACCGTCGAGGCGATGATGAAGCCCGCCACGCCGATCAGCGCTGCGTTGAGCGCAAGGCCGAGGAGGAGCCAGAAGGCTCCCCAGAGGTTGGGGGCCCCGTGCTCATCGCGCGCCCAGCCGCCGCGCACGCCCCACAGCGTCAGCAGCACGCCGAGGACGGCCAGCATGGCGGTGGCGATCCAGGGGATCGCCTTGGGGCCGACCTGGGCATAGACGGCGTTGGTGGGAATGACGGTGGTCTGCCAGCCGACGACCGCCGCCAGGATCAGAACGGCGAGGCCGACGGCGGTCGCGCCCCACGCCGGCCCTTGGCCGGTCCCGCCTACCTGCATCGGAGACTCCCTGTAGCGTGACGCCGAAGGATCGTACCGTGTCATTCCGGCCCTTGTCGCCGGAATCCATCTCGCCACTCGTGCCGGCGCGCGAGGTTCGGTGGATGCCGGGGACAAGCCCCGGCATGACAAAGCCGGCGGTCCGCCCTGCGGCTCAAGTCAGGTCGCGAGACCCAGGTCCTTGAGGATCGCGGTGATGCGGGCGATCTCGCTCTCCAGGTACTTGCCGAACTCGGCGCCCGGCAGGTAGATGCCCGACCAGCCCTTCTTCGCAAGCTCCGCCTGCCAGGCTGGCGACTTCACCATCTTCTCGACCAGCGCGACGAGCGCGGCCTGCTTCTCCGGCGTAAGGCCCGGGGCCCCGAAGACGCCGCGCCAGTTGAAAAGCTCGACATCGATGCCCTGCTCCTTGAGAGTCGGGATATCGATGCCGTCCTGGCGTTTGTCGGCCGAGATGGCCAGCGCCCTGAGCTTGCCCGCCTTGATCTGCTCGGCGAACTCGCCGTAGCCGGAGATGCCGCAGCTCACCTGGTTGCCAAGCAGGGCGGCCTGGGCAGGTCCCCCCCCGGAGTAGGCGACGTAGCTCACCTTCCTCGGGTCGACGCCGGCAGCCTTCGCGATCATGCCGGCGAGAATGTGATCGGTACCCCCGGCCGAGCCTCCGGCCCAGGACACCTTGCCCGGGTCGGCCTTCAAGGCATCTACCAGGTCCTTCATCGATTTGAAGGGGCTCGCGGGGTTGACGACCACTACCTCGAACTCGCCGGTGAGGCGGGCGACCGGCGTGAGGTCGCGCATCGACACCGGCGACTTGTTGGCGATCAGCGCGCCGACCATCACCATGCCGCCCACCATCAGGGTATCGCCTTGCCCCTTGCGCCCAAGGAACTTCGGCAGCCCGACCGCGCCGCCGGCGCCGGGCGCATGCTCGAACTTGAACTCCTTGATGATGCCGTCGGTACGCATGGCGAGCTCGATGGCACGGCCGGTCTGATCCCAGCCGCCGCCCGGCGCCGCCGGCACGAAGATCTGCAGGCTGGTCGGCGTCTGCGCCGGCGCGCTCGAGTGCTGCACTCCCAGCCACCCGAAGGCAGCCAGCGCCGCCAACGCGGCCTTCACGACAAGACGGCGTGCAATCATGGGCATCCTCCCCTGGCTTCCCTGCCCCACTCTAGTGCGGCGGCTCCGAGAAAGGGAGCCCCCCGTCATGCCCCGCCATGGTGGACCTGGCCGGGGTGGCATGCCTCATCCGCGGTTGCCGCCGAGCACCTTGCGCGAGATGACCACGCGCATGATCTCGTTGGTGCCTTCCAGGATCTGGTGCACGCGCAGGTCGCGCACCAGCTTTTCCAGGCCGTAGTCCTTGAGGTAGCCGTAGCCGCCGTGGATCTGCAGCGCCTCGTTGCAGACCCTGAAGCCGAGGTCGGTGGCGAGCCGCTTGGCCATGGCCGAGTACATGCCGGCTTGCGGGTCGGCGCGGTCGATGGCGTCGGCGGCGCGGTAGACCATCAGGCGCGCGGCTTCAAGCTCGGTCGCCATGTCGGCGATCTTGAACTGCAGCGCCTGGAAGTCGCCGATCGCGCGGCCGAAGGCCTTGCGCTCGAGCATGTACTGGCGCGCCTTGTCCAGCGCCGCCCAGGCGGCGCCGAGGGAGCAGGCGCCGATGTTTATGCGGCCGCCGTCGAGCCCGGACATGGCGAACTTGAAGCCCTGGCCTTCGGCGCCGACGCGGTTGGCCGCGGGCACCTTGCAGGTCTCGAAGATCACCTGCCGGGTCGGCTGGGCGTTCCAGCCCATCTTGCGCTCGTTGGCGCCGAAGGAGAGGCCGGGGGTGTCCTTCATCACCACGAAGGCCGAGATGCCCCCATGACCCGAATTTGCGCCCTCGCCGCCGGTGCGCGCGAACACGAAGTAGAAGTCGGTGGCACCGGCGCCGGAGATGAACTGCTTGGTGCCGTCGAGGACGTAGTGGTCCCCGGACCGCTTCGCCGTGGTCCTCAGCGCGGCGGCATCGGAGCCGGCACCGGGCTCGGTGAGGCAATAGCTCGACAGCCACTCCATGGTGGCGAGCCTGGGCATCCAGGCCGCAACCTGCTCGGGCGAGGCATACCTGCCCACCATCCACGCCACCATGTTGTGGATGGAGATGTAGCCGGCGATCGCCGGGCAGCCGTAGGCCAGCGCCTCCATGATGAGCGCGCCGTCGAGGCGGGAAAGACCCGAGCCGCCCTTGTCCTCGGGCACGTAGATGGTGGCCATGCCGAGCGGCGCAGTCTCGCGGATCACATCGACGGGAAAGTGGCTGCGCTCGTCCCACTCGCCCGCATGGGGGGCGATGCGCTCCTTGGCGAAGGTGAGCGCGGTCTCCTGGATCGCCGCCTGTTCCTCGGTGAGGGCGAAGTGCATGCGGGCTCGTTTCCTCGATGTCCAGGAGAGGTTCACCGAACCGTGAAGAGGCGTCAAGCCACCACACGCGGTCCGGAGTAGTATTGCGTGTCACCCGAGATCAGGGAGCCCTCCTATGTGGCCGGATCGCAGACTGCTGGACCTCCTCGGCATCGACCTGCCCATAATCCAGGCGCCGATGGCCGGCGCCAACGGTTCGGCCATGGCGATTGCCGTGAGCGAGGCCGGCGGCCTCGGCTCGCTGCCATGCGCCATGCTCGACCCCGCCAAGGTGCGGGCCGAGATCGGTATCATTCGCCAACGCACGGCCAAGCCCATCAACGTCAACTTCTTCTGCCACACGCCGCCCGCACCCGATCCACAGCGAGAGGCGGCCTGGAGGGTGCGGCTCGGGGCGTACTACATGGAGCTCGGCCTCGATCCCGATGCCGCGGCGCCCGCCGTCAATCGCGCTCCGTTCGACGAGACGACGTGCGGGATCGTGGAGGACCTCGAGCCCGAGGTCGTGAGCTTTCATTTCGGTCTTCCAACGCGCACGTTGCTGGATCGCGTGAAAGCCGCAGGCTGCCTCGTCATCGGCTCGGCCACCACGGCAGACGAGGCTCGCTGGCTCGCGGCCAATGGCTGCGATGCCATCATCGCGCAGGGAAGCGAGGCGGGAGGGCATCGCGGCATGTTCCTGGCGGACGATATCGCCGCCCAGGCGGGCACCTTCGCCCTGGTGCCGCAGGTCGTCGATGCCGTGGCAGTGCCTGTCATCGCCGCCGGCGGCATTGCGGACGGCCGCGGCATCGCGGCGGCCCTTGCGCTCGGGGCGTCGGGCGTGCAGGTGGGCACCGGCTATCTTCTCACGCCCGAGGCAACCGTCACGGACCTGCACCGCGCGGCCCTGCGCGCCGCCCGCGACGATCGGACCGCGCTCACCAACATCTTCACTGGTAGACCGGCGCGCGGCCTGATCAATCGTGCGATGCGCGAGCTGGGCCCCATATCGGCGCTTGCGCCCGCCTTCCCGACGGCCGGCGGCGCACTGGCGCCGCTGAAGGCCAGGGCCGAGGCAGCCGGCCGCAGCGACTTCTCCTCCCTGTGGAGCGGCCAGGCAGCGGCCCTGGCACGCGAGATGAGCGCAGGCGAGCTCACCCGAAAGCTGGCGCAGGACGCACTGCAGCGGCTCGCGGCGATATCGAAGCGGGCGTAGGAGCCGTAGCGGCTACCGCAGCGGCGCGATGCGCTCGCCGGGCATCAGCTCGTAGGGGCCCTTCCAGCCGGGGAGCGCGCGGACGCGCTCGATCCAGCCCGCGAGGTTGGGGTTGGTGGCGGGCCAGTCGTAGCCCGACTCCTCGGGCGGATAGAACATGTAGCCGGCGAGGGAGAAGTCGGCGATTGTGGGCTCGTCGCCGACCATGAACCTGGATTTGGCGAGGTGCTTCTCGACGATGGAGAGGGCGTTGTCGAAGCGGCTCCTGAGAAGGGCCATCACGTCGGGCGAGGGCGCCTGCGGCAGGAACGACTTGAGGAACCTGTAGGTGGCGAAGTAGCCCGTGAACTTGTGGTTGTCGAACAGCATCCAGCGCAGCGCCTCGAGCCGCTCGTCCTCGCTGGCGGGCTTGAACTTGCCGGTCTTGTCCGCGAGATGCGTCAGGATCACGCCCGACTGCGACAGTCTGCGCCCGTTCGTTTCGAGCACGGGCGCCTCGCCCATCTCGTTGACGGCATCGCGCCACTTGGCGTCGCGGGTCTGCCCCTTGAAGAAGTCCGTGAACACCGGCTCCCAGTCGAGACCCGCGCATTCGAGATAGAGCGCGACCTTGTAGGAATTCCCGGACTGGCCGAAGCAGTGCAGTTTGTAACGGGACATGGCACCTCCCCTCGAGATCGCGGTCATTAGATGCACGCGGCGCGAGCCTGCACAATGCCGCAATCCTCCCATGGCCGGGAGGGCAACAAAGCCGCACGCGGGCTGCTTGCTGGGGCGGCTCCCATTCCCTACAGTCGCGCGGGTTTTTGCTGGGCCGGGCCCCGGATCGCCTCGGTCCCCGAGCGAGGCCGGACGCCTGGCCTCCGGGAGGCGGACGATCACATGCGTTTCGATGGAACCAAGGATTATGTCGCGACCGACGATCTCAAGGTCGCCGTCAACGCCGCCATCACGCTGCAGCGGCCGCTCCTGGTGAAGGGGGAGCCGGGGACTGGCAAGACGGTGCTCGCCATCGAGGTTGCCAAGGCGATCGGCGCGCCGCTGATCGAGTGGCACATCAAGTCGACCACCAAGGCGCTGCAGGGCCTCTACGAATACGACGCCGTGAGCCGCCTGCGCGACAGCCAGCTGGGCGACCCGCGCGTGGCGGACATCCGCAACTACATCCGCAAGGGCAAGCTGTGGGAGGCGTTCACGATGGATGAGCGCCCGGTGCTGCTCATCGACGAGGTAGACAAGGCCGACATCGAGTTCCCCAACGACCTGCTGCAGGAGCTCGACCGCATGGAGTTCTACGTCTACGAGACGCACGAGACGATCAAGGCCAGGCACCGTCCCGTCGTCATCATCACCTCCAACAACGAGAAGGAGCTGCCCGACGCCTTCCTGCGCCGCTGCTTCTTCCACTACATCAAGTTTCCCGACGCGGACACGATGCGAGCGATCGTCGACGTGCATTTTCCCGGCCTCAAGGGACGGCTGGTCTCGGAGGCCTTGAAGGCGTTCTACGATGTGCGCGAGGTGCCGGGCATCAAGAAGAAGCCGTCGACCTCCGAGCTGCTCGACTGGATCAAGCTCCTGCTCAACGAGGACATCAGCCCCGAGACGCTGCGCGAGAGCGACCCGAGGAAGCTCATCCCGCCGCTGCACGGGGCGCTCCTCAAGAACGAGCAGGACGTGCACCTGTTCGAGCGGCTGGCATTCCTCGCGAGGCGCCAGGGCTGAGCCGAGGATGATCAACGACGGGCCCCTGCAGCGCTTCGCCAGCCTCGGCCACGGGCTCGTCAGGCCGCTCTACGACGATTACGCGTTCGGCAACATCCCCGGCACGATCGAGCATCTGCTGACCGGTGCCCACCGGTCTCCGCTGCTGCCCGCCGACTGCTTCGGCGGTGCCTACCCCCGGCCGCAGAAGATCGTGCTCATCTTCATCGATGCCTTCGGCTGGCAGCACTGGCGCGAGCATCACCACCGCTTCCGCACGACGTCGCGGGTGGTCGAGAAGGGCACGCTGACGCCGATCTCGGCGCTGTTTCCGTCGACGACGGCGGCCTCGGTCACGACCATGAACCTGGGCGTGCTGCCCGCCCAGCATGCGCTCTACGAGTGGAACGTCTACATTCCGGCCTACGGCGAGACGATCCAGTCGCTCGCCTTCAGCCCGCTGGGGCGACGTGCACCCGATGCCTGTCTCGGCCTGGGCTACGACCCGGCGCGGCTGCTCGAGGTGCACGAGACCGTGCACCAGCGCCTCGCGCGGGAAGGCGTGCGCTCGATCCAGTTCGCGAACCGCAGCTATGCCGACTCCGCCTACAACAGCATCGCCAGCGCCGGCTCCGAGACCGTGCGTCACGGCACGCTGGCCGAAGGCCTGGTGCAGCTGAGAGAGGTCCTGACCGAGACCGACGGCAAGGCGGTGCTCGGCTTCTACTGGGCGGGGATCGACACCATCGCCCACATGTACGGGCCGGGCACCGCCTACCACGCCGCCGAGATCGCCAACTTCTGGCGCACCTTCGACGAGGTCATGCACGATATCGACAGCCCCGGGACGCTCTACCTGTTCACCGCCGACCACGGCCAGGTCTACGCCGACCGGCACGAGACCATCTACGTCAACGAGCGCTTCCCCGAGCTGGCGGACTGCCTGGCCGTGAGCCCGACCGGCAACCCGATCTATCCCAACGGCTCGCCGCGCGACATGTTTCTCCACGTGCGCCCGGAGCTCACAGAGTCGGCGCTCGCAGCGCTGCACCGCCACCTCGACGATATCGCGCTCGTCATGCCGGTCGATACGGCGCTGGAGGAGGGCCTGTTCGGCCCGCAGCCGGTGTGTGCCGAGCTGCGCCGCAGGCTCGGCGACATCCTGGTCCTGCCCCGGCTCGGCCACTTCATCTGGTGGCGCGAGCCGGGTCTCATGGCCAACCCCTTCTACGGCCACCACGGCGGCCTCACGCCGGAGGAGGTGATTACTGTCCTCGGTGTCGTCGAGGCGCTCTGACCACACCCGTCATCCCGGAAGCCGAGCCGCAGGCGAGGCTATCCGGGACCTCGTGAAGCGAGTCGAACCTCACCTCACGAGGTCCCGGATCGGAGCGCTGCTCGCCGATGGCTCGCATCGCTCCGTCCGGGATGACGGGTGGCTACACTCGGGCGATGGCCTCGATCTCGATCAGGAACTCGGGCTTCACCAGCCGGTCGATCACGAGCAGCGTGTTGGGCGGGTACTTGCCGCCGGGGAAGAGCTTCGGGTACAGGGCCGAGCGCGCGGACATGAACGCCGGGATGCTGTCGGCGCTCGTCAGGTAGGTGGTGAACTGGACCACCGACTCGAAGTCGGTGCCGAGGTCCTTCAGGATCGCGCCGAGGTTGGCGAAGACCTGCTCGACCTGGGCGGCGAGATTGCCCGCCCCGACGGTCGTGCCGGACTTGTCGACGGCGACCTGGCCGGCGATGAACGCGAGCTCGCCCAGCGTCATGCGCGCGACGTGGCTGTACATGCCCGCCGGCGGCGTCGCGTTCGGCGGGTTCAGATAGGTGACACCCTTTGCCATGGTCCTCCTCCTCGATGATGCTCTGCAGGAGCCAACGGGTGCCCGGGACACCCGATGCGCCCCATCCTGCAGCCTCAAGACTTGGGCAGCTGGGCATCCAGCCTGGCGCGCGTTGGCCCGTCGCAGGCGCCCTGGGCCTTCAGCTGCTCGGCGATTGCGCCCTGCTGGATGCCATGGATGACCGCCATCAGCGCCACCTGGCGGTTGTTGAAGCGCAGCACCTTGCGCAGATGCCGGTTCATCGGCGCCACGCTTCGGCGGTCGGCATCGAGGCCGCACCAGTGCGCCAGCGCCGTGCGCGTTCCCGTCATGAGGGCGGTGCGGGCCTGGTCGACGGTGATGGGGGGATACTCCAGCTCCTCTGGAGTCGCGGGCTCGCAGGAGTTGAAGCCGTCGCAGGCGGCACGGTGGATGTTCGCGAGGCCGAGCCTCACCATGCGCTCCACGACCGAGTCGGGAATGGTCTGCGGAGCCTCCTGCGCCGATGCGACGGACGCCACCGCGAGGCTGAGCCCCGCGATCGCGGCGGCCAGCCGGGCCCTTGCAGCGCCTCGCATCGTCATCGCCATTAGGCCTTCTCGATCCACACGTGGTTGTCGTGAAAGGCGGCGCCGCCGTAGGGGGCGGCCTGGTCCGCGCCGGTGAGCGTATTGATGCCCGCGCCGCCCTCGAACTCATCGTTGGGAGCAATGCACTCGACGATCACCACGCCCGGCTGCAGGCCGTCGAAGGCCTCCGCGGCAAGAACGATCTCGCCGCGCTCGTTGCCCACGCGCACCCGCGCCCCGGCGGCGATGCCGAGCCGCGCGAGATCGCCGGGGTGCACCTTGATGCGCGGGGGACCGTGCTTGGCCCGGCTGGTCGGCATCTCGTTGAAGGACGAGTTGAGGTACTCGCGCGAGGGGCTGGTGGCGAGGCGGAACGGGTGGCGTGCGTCGGCCTTCTCCACCACGTCCCAGTGGTCGGGCAGGGCCGGCATCTCGGCGGCGACGCGGATGCCATTGGCGCGCGGCGCCGGGACGTTCATCCAGTCGGGCTTGAAGCGGAACCTGCCGTCGGGATAGGCGAAGCCGCGGATGTAGTGCGCCCTGTCGAACTCGGGCTGGCAGTCGATCCACTTGGCCGCCTCCAGCTCGGGCAGGCTGCCCCAGCCCGACTGCTGCAGCGTCCAGTCGATGATCTCGCGCGGGCTCATCTCGAAGCCGCGGTGGGTTGCGCCGACGCGCCGCGCCAGCTCGCGCACCACCTCGTGATTCGAGCGGCACTCGCCCGGCGGCTCGACGAGCTTGGGCCCCAGCATGATGTGCTGGTGGCCGCCGCCCTGGTAGATATCGTCGTGCTCCAGGAACATGGTGGCAGGCAGCACCACGTCGGCCATCTCGGCCGTGGCGGTCATGAACTGCTCGTGCACGCACACGAAGAGGTCCTCGCGCGCGAAACCGGCCTTCACCTTGCGCTGCTCGGGTGCCACCTGCACCGGGTTGGTGTTCTGGATGAAGAGGGCGGTGACCGGCGGGCCGTCGCCAAGGTCGTGCCGGTCGCCTGTCAGGACCGGGCCGATGCGGGACTGGTCGAGCACGCGCACGCCGGGATCCGCCACGTCGAGGCCCTCGATCAGCGACTTGTTCCAGTGGAAGATGGCGCCGTTGTTGTGGAAGGCGCCACCACCCTCGTGGAGCCAGGCGCCGGTGACGGCGGGGATCGACAGGGCGGCGTGCATGTTGTGGGCGCCGTTGCGCGAGCGCGCGAAGCCGTAGCCGAGGCGGAAGTAGGTGCGCGGCGTGGTGCCCACCATGCGCGCGAAGGTCTCGATCTCGTCGACACGGAGCCCGGTGATGGCGCTCGCCCACTCCGGCGTGCGCGACTCGAGGTGCGCCTCCAGCTCGCGCGGGCAATCCGTGTACTTCTCCAGGTACGGCCGGTTGGCGTAGCCGTCCCGGAACAGCACGTGCATCACGGCGCAGGCGAGCGCGCCGTCGGTGCCGGGCCTGAGGCACAGGGCGAGATCGGCCTGGCTCATGGTGCCGTTGCGGTAGACGTCGACGGCGACGATCCTGGCGCCGCGCTCCTTGCGGGCACGGATGGCGTGCGTCATCACGTTGACCTGGGTGTTGACGGGGTTGGTGCCCCAGATCACCACCAGGTCGGACTTGGCCATCTCGCGCGGGTCGGAGCCTGCGAGCCTGCCGGTGCCGGCGATGAAACCGGTCCAGGCGAGGGTCGTGCAGATGGTGGCGTACATGCCGGAGTAGCGCTTGGCATGGCGCAGGCGGTTGATGCCGTCGCGCATAAGGAGGCCCATGGTGCCCGCGTAGTAGTAGGGCCAGACCGCCTCGGGGCCGTGACGCCGCTCCGCGGCCAGGAGGGCCTCGGCGGCGATGTCGAGCGCATCGTCCCACGAGATGCGCTCGAACTGCCCGGCCCCCTTGCCTGCGCCCTTGGGGCCCTTGCGGCGCAGGGGATGCGTAAGCCGGTCCGGGTGGTGGATGCGCTCGGCGTAGCGCGCCACCTTGGCGCAGACGACGCCCGCCGTGTAGCTGTTGTCGCGGGCACCGTGCACGCGGCCGATCCTGTTGCCGCCCAGGAGCTCCACATCGAGGGCGCAGGTCGAGGGGCAGTCGTGCGGGCAGGCGGAATGGCCGATGGCGAGTTTGGCGTGAGCGTTCATCGCGTGATCCTGTAGCGCGAGCTTTGCATCAGGCTAGCCGAGTTCGGGCGCAGCGCGAAGGGCCGTGTCAGCGGCCCAGAACGCTGTCGAGAATGGGCAGGCTGAGGACAGTTGCAATGGCGATGAGGGCATAGCAGAGCCACCGGAATGTGGTCTCGCTGGCGACCCCGAAGAGCCTGGACCCGGCAAACATGCCGAGCGCATAGGCCGGGCCGATGAGAAGCGCCAGCACCAGCAGCCCCCAGGTCAGCAGCCCGCCGGCAAGGTAGGCGACGGCCGAGAACACGGTGGAGATCGCAAAGTAGAGAACGAGGTTGGCGCGCACCGCCTGGGGGCTCAGAGCGCTGCTCAGCCAGTACGCTGCGATCGGCGGACCACCGATCTGCGCCGTGCCGCTCAGCACGCCACCCACGAGACCGACCCCGGCGGCCACCGGCCTCGTGCGCCTGCCGCGATAGCGCCACCCCGAGACCAGGAGCACGAGGGCCGCCGTGACGACGGCCGCGAGCCCCCAGCGCAGCGCTAGCGGGTCGGCCTTGGCGAGGAGCCAGACGCCCAGCGGCACGCCGAGGAGCGCGCCGGCGGCCATCACGCCGACCTCGCGCCTGGTTGCGCAGCGCCATGCGTTGGGGACCAGTCCGGCAGCCGAGACGGAGTCGATCATCAAAAGGAGGGGCGCCGCCCACCTCGGGCCGACGAGCGCGCTAGCGAGCGGCACGAAGATCAGCGCGCCGCCGAACCCCGACAAGCCTCGCGCCAGCCCTGCCGTCCACGCCGACGCCGCGAGGTAGACCAGCGCAGCGGTGGAAAGGTCACCGGCTCCGGGCATGGGAAACCTTGGGGGTCACCGGCCAGGGTGCCTGAAGCGATGCGATGCCTCTCCGCATCACGACCGGAACGGCAGGTCGGTGACCCCTGGGTCGATACCGCATTGGGTCAGGAGGCAGTGCACCTGGCCGCGATGGTGGGTTTGGTGGTTGAAGAAATGCGTGACGAGCAGCCACTTGGGCTTTCTCACATCGCGTCTCAAGGTGCCCGAGAACCACGCCAGGTCGCCCTCGAGCCAGGCGGGGTCGAGGCGCTCGGCCCAGTCGGCGATGACGCGGTCGAAAGCCTGGCGCTCGCGCTTCAGGTCGTCCCAGCTCTCGTGCATGGAAACCGACTCCGGAATGCCCGGCGCCTTCGGTTTCGGCGTACCCGCGAACCGGTGCATCCAGATCTGGTCGCCGAACAGGAGATGGTTGAGCGTGCCGTGGATCGAGCCGAAAAACGCGCCGCGCTGTTCCTTGCGTGCGGCGTCACCGAGCCGGTCGGCGGCGCCGTGCAGGCTCTCGTTCTGCCAGCGGTTGTACTCCGCCATGGTGCGGACGTGGGCGACGGTGATCATGCCGACTTCAAGGTGTGCGTCAGGTGGGCGATGTCCTGCATGACCACATCGTCGGCCCTGCCGTCGGCCTCGGCGACCGCCCGCAGCATGTCGATCAGATCGGAGCGCTCGGTCGGCCCACAGCTGCGCTTGATCAGCGGAGCGAGGCGCCGGAACACCTCGGCGGCGTCGGTGCGGTCCTGCACGAGCCAGCGGCCGCGGGCGAGGAGCTCGTCGGCCTGCGCCTGCGTGGCACCAAAGCGCTCGACCATCACCGCCGTGATGGCGGAGCGCTCGCGCTCGGTGATGCTGCCGTCGGACTGCGCGGCGGCCACCATCATGGCCGCCGCGGCCTCGCGGGCGTCCTCGACGGTGTCGATGGGATTTTTCGCGAGCTTGCGGCGCCAGCCCCAGCGGCGGAACAGCCCGCGCGCCTCGTCGGCGGCATCGGCGATGTCGCGCGCGGCGTTGGCCGCCTGCTGCATGCGGAACAGGACGAAGATCAGGACGCCGAGAACGGCGCCGATGGCTGCGAGAATATGCATGGCTCCCCCGGATGAAGATCCGCCCGCTTCCCGCGCCATCAGACCGGACGGACACTGCGACCCGCGTGCTTTTACGGACCTGCCCGACGCACGCGGAAGTATCGGTCAACCTACTATCTCTTCTGGGCCAAAATTGAGCGCAATTTCGACCTTGGCGTTCTCCACGCTGTCCGAGCCGTGCACCGAGTTGCGCTCGATGCTCTCCGCCAGCTCGGCCCGGATCGTCCCCTTCTCGGCCTTGGCCGGGTCGGTGGCGCCCATCACGTCGCGATAGGCCTTGACGGCGTTCTCGCCCTCCAGCACCTGCACCACGATCGGGCCCGATGTCATGAACTTGACAAGATCGGCATAGAACGGCCGCGCCCTGTGCACCTCGTAGAACTTCTCGGCCTGCGCCCTGGTCCAGCGCAGGCGCTTCTGGGCGACGATCCGGAGGCCCGCCTTCTCGATCAGGGCGTTCACGGCGCCGGTCAGGTTGCGGGCGGTTGCGTCAGGCTTGATGATGGACAACGTACGTTCGACGGCCATCCGGCCCTCCGACTTTTTGTTGCAAGACCTCGATTGCGGCGCGTTATAGCCTCGAGGAGGCAATTCCCACAACCGGCCCGCAGGGCGCAGGGCGAGCCATTGTCATGCCGGGCGAGCGCGGATAGCGCGAGACCCGGTACCCAGGGCCAAGGTCTTCGGCCTTTCCCCTGACCTGGGTCCCGGATATTCCGCTTCGCGGAACTCCGGGATGACAACCGCGCCAGCAAGATGCCTTTCCTTGGCCGCAAAGCGCCTGCTAAGTTGTTGGCTTCCTGGTTGATCGAGACGGGGGACACTGGCATTCGAGCCCCGAGCCGTGGTAACGGCGGCGCACAGCGCGGACCGAGCAGCTGGGGAATCCACAACCGGCAAAGGACCGATGGCAGGGCAAGCCTCACAACCGCAATGGTACCTCGCCCGTGACGGCAAGCAGCACGGCCCGATCTCCGAGGCGGAGCTGACCCAGTTCATCGAGCAAGGGCACCTGCAGCCGAACGATCTCGTCTGGCGAGAAGGCTTCGCCGACTGGCGGCCGGCGATGCTCGTGTTCGCGCCGGGCGGCACCAACCCGCCGGCCGCGCGCGCGGCGCCGCCGCCGCGTCGCCCGATGGCGAGGCAGCCGGACACGGATCTCGCCGGGGGTGGCGCGGGCCGGTCCTATGCCCCCGAGTACGACGAAGGCGGGGGCAGCCGCTTCCGTCCCGGGCGCGTTGTCCTGGTGCTGCTGCTCCTCGCGGTGTTCAGCGGTGGCGCGGCGCTCGTGTACCTCTACCCCGAGCGGGTGAGCCGGCTCGTGGCCTCGTTCACCACCTCGTCGGGCACGATGGCGATCGCCGACAGCAAGAGCCTGGAGGCTCCTCCGCTCGCCGGCTTCAGCGGCGGGACCGCCGAGGGCATCGATGCCAACCTGCAGGCGACGGCGCTGTGGCGCGTGGTCAAGCGCGAGTTCCCCGATTGGTACAAGGAGCGCGTCGACGAGGCGGCGGCGCTGGCGCGCGACAGGAAGGACGACGCCGCGATCGGCAAGCACATGGGAACGAAGCTGCGCGAGCTGCGGCGCCAGCAGGCCGCCACTGGGCTGCAGGCCACGCAGCAGCGGCTCAAGGCGGTCGCCGTCAGCTTCTTCGACAACCTCGTGCAGCTGCGCGCCCACAGCCCCGAGGCCTGCCACGCCCTGATCGTCGGGGGCGAGGCCAGCCCCGCCATCGTCGCGCTGCTGCAGGGCACGAAATACACGGCCGGCCTGCAGGCACAGCTCACCGCCATGTTCGAGGCGATCGCCGAGGGCCGCAAGCAGGCACGCGTCCACATACGGCCGAGCCGGGCGGACTTCCAGCAGCTCGCAGACGATCTCAAGAAGATGGGCTGGACCCAGGAGGACATGGTGCTCTTCAACGAGCTGCGCAAGGCGCCGCCGGAGAAGATGTGCCAGCTCGTGCACGACTTCTTCAAGGCGCAGCTCGATGTCCAGGACCCGGAAGTGCAGACGAAGCTCATCATCAGCGCACTCGGGCCGGTGTTTGCGGACTGACCCAACGGCAGACGGCGGACGCGCGCCCTTTTGGCTGCCTCCCGCTGCCCTGCCGTCGCCACCCTCGGTCCATTCAGGCCAAGGCACCCTCGTGGACGGCGGAGGGCGGTGCTGAGAGGGAGACTGGCCGCGCACGACGACGCGCATCGGATGTCTGCGCTGAGCCGTCGGACGCAGCAGGTCTCCACACGATTTCCCCAGCGGCGTGCGGTTACCGCTCCATCGTCGCGTGCGCGCAGGGACCGTCGCGGCTAGCATTTTCGACGAGGGAGCCGACTTAGCGGGGACGCCGGACGGTTGCGCGACTGGCCGGACGGTGCAGGTTGGCTCCCAACCTTCCCCGTACCCGCTTCCATCGCCCGGGGCCTCAACCCGCGCGGACTGACTTGCCGAGCGCCGTCGCTGCGGGCACGATGCCGGGGGCTGCCCACCGCGCGCCCGACACACGAGGCCTCCGATGATGAAGCTGCTGTCGTCTCCCTTTTCTCCGTTCGGCCGCAAGGTCAAGATCGCCATGGCCATGAAGGGCCTGCAGGACCGCATCGAGGTCGAGGCCGTCGAGACCGAGACGCCCGTCGCCAACAAGGCCAATCCGCTGGGCAAGATCCCGGCCCTGGTGATCGACGAGGACACGGCGATCTTCGACAGCCACGTGATCTGCGAGTATCTGGACAGCCTGGCGCCGGCGCCGGCCCTGTTCCCCAAAGGCGGCGTGGAACGCATCAAGACGCTGACCTTGGGCTCGCTCGCCGACGGCATCCTGGATGCGGCGCTGCTGCTCGTCTACGAGAAGCGCTACCGGCCCGAGGAAAAGTGGCACGCGCCCTGGCAGGAGCGCCAGCAGGGCAAGATCGACCGGGCGCTCGCCTACTTGGAGGGCCAGCGCTACGCGCCCGCCTGGAAGGAGAGCCCCGACTACGGGCACGTCACGCTCGCCTGCGCCCTGGGCTACCTGGACCTGCGCCATGAGGGCAAATGGCGCGGGAAGCATCCGGGGCTGGTGGCCTGGCTCGAGGAGTTCGAGAAGGCGGTGCCGGCGTTCGCGGAGACGCGGCCCAAGTAGTTGTCCATTCACCCGTCATCCCGAACGGAGCGGTGCGAGCGGCACGCGAGCAACGCTCCGATCCGGGACCTCGTGAGGCAGGGCTCCGACTCGTTGCGGGAGGTCCCGGACAGCCTCGCCTCTGGCCCTGCGGGCCAGGGCTCGGCTTCCGGGATGACGGGTGCGGATCAATACGACCGCGGCATGCCCAGCACGTGCTGGCCGACGTAGGCCAGGATCATGTTGGTGGAGATGGGGGCGGTCTGGTAGAGACGAGTCTCCCGCCACTTGCGCTCGATGCCGTACTCGCGCGCGTAGCCGAAGCCGCCGAAGGTCTGCAGGCAGGCTTCCGCCGCGGCCCAGGCGGCGTCGGCCGCCAGCATCTTGCCCATGTTGGCCTCCGCGCCGCAGTCGCGCCCGGCCTCGAACAGCGCGCCGGCCTTGCGCACCATCAGCTCGGCCGCGGCCGTTTGCGCGTGCGCGCGGGCGATCGGAAATTGCACGCCCTGGTTCTGGCCAATGGGCCGGCCGAACACCACGCGCTCCCGGGCGTACTCGCTGGCGCGGCGGATGAAGTAGCGCGCATCGCCGAGGCACTCCGAGGCGATCAGGATGCGCTCGGCGTTCATGCTGTCGACGATGTAGCGGAAGCCCTGGCCTTCCTGGCCGATCAGGCTCTCGGCCGGGATTTCCAGGTTGTCGAAGAACACCTCGCAGGTGTTGTGGTTCAGCATGGCGTCGATCCTGCGGATCTCGAGGCCCCGACCCTCACGTTGGCCTTTGGCCTCGCGCAGGTCGACGATGAAGACGGAGAGGCCTTCGGAGCGCTTGCGCACCTTGTCGGCGGGCGTGGTGCGGGCGAGCAGCAGCATGAGATCGGAGTAGAGCACGCGGCTGGTCCAGACCTTTTGGCCGTTGACGACGTAGCGGTCGTTGCCCTTCTTCTCGGCGCGCGTCTTGAGCTGGGTAGTGTCGGAGCCGGTGGTGGGCTCGGTGACGCCGAAGGCCTGCAGGCGCAGTTCGCCGGAGGCGATGCCGGGGAGGTATTTCCTCTTCTGGGCCTCGCTGCCGTGCCGGAGCACGGTGCCCATGGTGTACATCTGCGCGTGGCAGGCCGCCGCGTTGCAGGGGCTGTCGTGGATGGTCTCGAGCACGGCGCAGGCGGCGGAAAGGGGCAGGCCGGAGCCGCCGTAATCCTCGGGGACCAGGGCGGCGAGGTAGCCGGCCTCGGTGAGCGCTTCGACGAAGTCGGCGGGGTAGGCGCCCTCGTGGTCGAGCTTCACCCAGTACTCGTTGGGGAAGCGGTCGCAGATGCGCCGCACGCCCTCGCGGATGTCGGCCCAGCCGGGATCGAGGGGGAGGGAGACGGCGGTGGAATTGTCGTCCGACATGACAGGGGTCCTGGAGGCTATGCGCGCTGCTCTGTCATGCCAGGGCGCGGTGCATGGGATCAAGTGCGCAGCCACGCAGTGGACCGAGCGCCGCGCCGCTCATTGGGCGTAGGTCCAGGCAAGCAGGTTGAGATAAGCGTGAGCCACGATAGGGGGCCAGAGTTGGCGCGTGCGCGCAA
>Ga0209382_10001653_pt1 | contig 34559 bp, 43 predicted proteins | sample SoiMetdeltSBSDD5_FD_187599 | JGI IMG/M metagenome (GOLD analysis project Ga0209382, IMG submission 187599) | Bulk soil microbial communities from a Populus tree surrounding site in Tennessee, USA - Soil MetaG P. deltoides SBSDD5 (SPAdes) (version 2) | ecosystem: Environmental > Terrestrial >... | reverse complement strand
CGCTGGCCAGGATCTCACCGTCGCCGCGCCACGCCTCGGCGCAAGCGACGACACAAAGGTCGTCCAAAAAGCTCATCGGATGGCCCTCTGATACTCAAGCTCGTCGCCGTCCAGATAGGTGGAGCGGAAAACCTCCCACGCCTCAACGCTTTTCGCCGCCTCCGCGTACGCCCGCTGGAACGGCTCGTCGCGGCTGTAGTCCGGCACGCAGCTGGTGAAATGGGCGCCGTTGGGTGTCTCGACCACGCCGTCGACCATCATCCGGTTGACCAGCAGGCTCTGCACCGGCCCCGCCTCGCGCAGCTGCGCGGTCGGGACCAGCCTCTCGCACGAGACGAAGCGTTTGGCCGCCGCCAGGCAGAAGAGATCGTCGAAGTACGGGTCCGGGCCGAGGTACTGGCCGTTGCCGCGGCGGTCGGAGCGGTTGAGGTGGATGAGCGCGGCGTCGAGCTCCAGCGCCGGCATGGCGACAAGCTCTTCACGATCCTCGTAAGGGGACAGGATGGTCTTGAGGAAGGGGTTGACCCGCATGACATCCGAGCCGAGCCCGGCCCGGATCGGCAGGAACGGCAGCCGGTGCGCGGCGGCGAGCAGGCCCCAGTAGAGCATGCCCTCGTCCAGCTCCACCAGTTCGACGGTGCCCTCCTGCCGGCCGCGCCGGAAGTGCGGCTCCAGCGCGATCGAGTCGAGGGAAACGAAGCCGCACACGACTTTTCGCACCTTGCCCGCCGCCATCAGCAGCCCCACGTCCGGCCCGCCATAGGACACGACGGTCAGATCCGTGAGGCTTGATCGCAGGATCGCCCGCACCAGCGCCATCGGCTTGCGGCGTGAGCCCCACCCTCCGATCCCGACGGTCATGCCGCTGCGCAGCTCGCCGACGACCTCGTCGAGGCCCATCACCTTGCTATCCATCATCACCGTCCACAAACGACTGCCGGGCGCGGTCCGAGACCCCGGCGAGGTTCAGCTCGAACGTGAACCCCTGCTCGAATCGGTAGCTGCGCTTGACATCCACGGGTTCGATGCCGTTGAGCGACTCCTTGGCCCGCCTGATGATGAGCGGATCCTTCGCCGCGATCTCATGCGCGACCTCCAAAGCCTTGTCCCGCAAGGCATCATTTGGTACCACGTGCAGCACCGATCCGAACCGGAAAAGGTCCTGAGCGGTCACGTCGCGGCACGTGTAGACCATCGCGCGCATGAGCTTGGGCGGCACGAGCCGGGCCAGGTGAGTGGCGGCCCCAAGCGCCCCGCGGTCCACCTCGGGCAGCCCGAAGTAGGCGTCTTCAGCCGCGATGACGATGTCGGCGTTGCCGACCAGTCCCACCCCGCCGCCGAGGCAGAAGCCTTGCACCGCGGCGATTACCGGCACCTCGCAATCGTAGACCGCCGCGAACGCCGCGTAGCAGCCGCGGTTGGCCACAAGCAGGGCCTCGTGACCCGGCGTCCGCTGCATCTCCTTGATGTCGACGCCGGCGCAGAACCCGCGCCCCAGCGCCCGCAGCACCACCACGCGGGCATTTTTCCCCGCCGATGTGATGGCCGACGCGAGCTCGAACCATCCCTTGGCGGGCAACGCGTTCACGGGCGGGAAATCGAGCACCACCTCGGCGATCCCGCCACCGGACTCCACGCCGACAGACATGCGCGCCTCACAACCTAGCGTTTGCTTGGTACCGTAACACGCCATGGAAGTCCATAACTTCAGCGACTTCAGTGATCGTGTCGTGCTGGTCACCGGCGGAACCCGGGGCATCGGCGCCGCGATAGCCAAGCAATTCGCCGGCAATGGCGCACAAGTGGTCGCCATCGGCCGAGCCGACGCCGACGTGCGTGACCCGGAGCAGGTCGATCGTCTCATCACGACGGTAGTCGAGCGACACGGCCGCCTCGACGTCGTCGTCAACAACGCGGGCGGTACGCCCTACGCGGAGGCGGCCACCGCCTCGCCGCGCCTGCACGCCAAGGTGATCGAGCTGAACCTGCTCGCCCCGCTGCACGTCTCCCAACGGGCTAACGCCGTGATGCAAACCCAGGAAAGTGGCGGCTCGATCATCATGATCGGCAGCGTGAGCGGCACCCGCCCATCGCCCGGAACGGCCGCCTATGGCGCGGCCAAGGCGGGCCTGCACCACCTAGCCACCACCCTGGCGGTGGAGTGGGCGCCGCGCGTGCGGGTGAACAGCATTATCGTCGGCCTGGTCGCCACCCCGGCCGCACGGGAGCACTACGGTGAAAACTTGGAACAGGTTTCAAGATCTATTCCGATGGGCCGGATGGCCACGCCGCAGGACGTGGCGGCCGCGTGCCTGTTCCTCGCGTCGCCGCTTTCAGCCTATATCACAGGCGCATCGCTGGCATTGCATGGTGGCGGGGAGCGGCCGGCCTATCTATCGTCTCTGGCGGCATAGCGGCGGTGCGGGCGCCGGGGGTACCCTCCTAGAACACGTTACAATTTTGGGAGAGATAATGGTCGCCTCCATCAAGCCGCATCGCGACGCTATCGGTCTCACCGACGGGCAGCTCTACATCGACGGCCGGTGGGGCCCGGCGGCGGGCGGCGAGATGTGGACGCACCTGCATCCCGCCACGGGCGAGGAGGTGGCGCGCTTCCCGGTGTCTACCTTGGACGACGTGGACCGCGCGGTTGCCGCCGCCCGCAAGGCCTTCGATGAGGGGCCGTGGCCACGCAGCCGCGCCAAGGAACGGATCCGCGTGCTGCGCCGCGTGGCCGAGCTGGTGCGCGAGCATGCCGACGAGCTGGCCCGGCTGCAGGCCCTGGACAACAGCATCCCGCTAAGCTTCAGCGCCACCACCTACGCGATGTCGATGGAGTGTGTCGCCGACGCCTTCGACCATCACGCCGGCTGGGTCGACAAGCTCGGCGGCGAAACCCTTCCGCCGTATCAGGGCGGCGACCACATGGTGCTGACCCTGCGCGAGCCGGTCGGCGTGGTCGCCGCGATCGTCCCTTGGAACGCGCCGCTTCTGCTCACCGCACAGAAGGTCGCCCCCGCCCTAGCCACCGGTTGCACCGTCGTGCTCAAGCCCTCCGAATACGCCACGTTCACCGTGCTGCGCCTGGTCTCCCTCCTTGATGAAGCCGGTCTTCCTCCCGGCGTGCTCAACGTCCTCACCGGGCCGGGCGAGCCCACCGGCGACGCGCTCATCCACCATCCCGGCATCGACAAAGTCACCTTCACCGGCAGCCGCGAGGTCGGGCGCAAGGTGATGCTTGCCGCCGCGTCCAACTTCAAGCGGGTCAGCCTGGAGATGGGAGGCAAGAGCCCTTCGCTCGTCTTCGCGGACGCGGATGTGTACTCGGCCGCCGCGGTCACCACCGGCACGGTGACGCTCGGCCTTTCCGGGCAGGCGTGCGTCGCGCAGAGCCGGGCGATCGTGCACCGCGACGTCTACGACCAGTTCATCGCGATCGCCTCCGGCATGTCCGCGCTCGTCAGCTACGGCGACCCGTTCGACCCGCTGGTCACCGCCGCCCCGCTCATCAACACCCGCCAGCTCGACCGGGTGCTCGGCTTCGTGGCACGCGGCGTCGAGGAGGGCGCCACCCTGGTGTGCGGCGGCGAGCGGGCCGATGGCGAACTGGCCTCGGGCAACTTCGTCACCCCGGCCGTCTTCGCCGACGTGCGCAACAACATGGCCATCGCCCGCCAGGAGATCTTCGGGCCGGTGCTTTGCGTCGTGCCCTTCACCGATGAGGACGAGGCTGTGCGCCTTGCCAACGACACGGAGTATGGCTTGGGCGCCACTGTCTGGACCGCGGACGTGAAGCGGGCGATGCGCCTGGCCCGGTCGGTGCGCGCCGGAACGGTGGGCGTGAACGGGTACCAACTGGAAATCCACGCACCCTTTGGCGGGTTCGGGCAATCGGGCGTCGGCCGGGAGGGCAGCCGTGCTTCGATCGAGTCCTATACGGAACTGAAGACTGTTTTGGTACCCACTACGGAAGAACTGATGTGATGGCCTGCTGCCACGACCGCAGGTAGGCGTCGTAACCCTTGGCGAACTCGGCCAGGTGCGCCCGGCCCTGCTCGCCCAGTGCCGTGAGCTCATAGGTCACCGTGATCTCGCTTGCCCCGCCCCGATCCTCGAGTGTCACTTCGACCGTGCCCGCGGTCATGCCGTGCGCCACCCGGGCGTAGCGGATCCTGTGCCCCGGGTTCCGGTCCACCACCACCCAAGTCGTCTTATGGTGCCCATGGCTCGTCTGGAAAACCGTCTCGCCCTCCGCAGACGGGAAGACCGGGTCCCACCCCGCCGCCCACTCTTTCTCCCCGAGCGGCGTGAAGAAATGCAAGGCGCGCTCCCGCGGCGCGGGCAGGGTGAACCTGCCGGTGAGAGTGGTCATGGCTTGCGCTCCTTGAGCTTGTGCGTGTCCTTGGCGGTCAGCGTCAGGCCGTAGACCGCTTTCAGCTGCTCGATTTTGGCGAGGGTCTCGGCGTGGAAGGGCGCCTTGCCCTCGAAGGCGTGCAGGGCGATGCCCTCCACCAGATCGCCGAGCGACATGTCCAGATACTCGGCGAGCCCCTTGAGTACCTTCAGGACATTCCTTTCAAGGCGCATTCCGGTCTGCGCCCGTTCGACTGTTACCATGGTACTAAGGTAACAGAAGCTTGGCGTGGTCCCAGGAGCTGATTTTCGCCGGCTCGACGAGATAGGCCCAGCGCTTGCGGCCGGTGTACGCCACATATTCGTCCAGCCCTTCGGCAGGCACACCGGTCAGATCGCGGGCGATCGCCCGGCCCACACCCAGGACATCGTCGGTGCGGTGGACGACCCCGTTGACCTGGACCCCGCGCAGCTCGAAGTAGTCCTCGCCGTCCTCGACCAGGCAGGTCACCCGCGGGTCGCGGTCGAGGTTGCGAGCCTTCTGTGACGAACGGTACGTCCAGAAGGCGATCCGGCCGTCGATGACCGTGTAAAACATGCTGACCAGGTGCGGGGTGCCGTCCGGGTTGATCGTCGCGAGCTGCATCTTGCGGTGCGCCGCAAGGAAACCCGTCACCTCGTCGGCGGTCATCGCCGCTTTCTTGCGCTCGTTCACGTGGCGCCTCCATGCCGGGGTGATCGTTGTCCCCCACGACGTAGTGACCCGCCTGGGGTCTGCACGTGCGGGACAAGGATCATCCCTCACCGAAGGTCGAGGAAGCCAGCGGCAGCGTCGCCTCGCACACGAACCCGAGCCCACCCGGCGCGGCGAAGTGCTTGCCCAGCCGCTCGCCCAGCGCCTCGGCCGTCCACATCGGACCGTCTGCCCGCTCGACGAGCCGCAGCGAGGGCGGGGCGAGGGCCGCGACGACGTTGCCGTGCACCACGAAGACCTCACCGGTCACGTTGGCCGCGGCCGGGCTTGCGAGATAGGTCACCAGCGGCGCCACGCAAGCAGGGCTCATCGGATCAAAACCATCAGGCGATGGCCCCATCAACTCCGATGTCATATCGGTCCGCGCCCGCGGGCAGATGGCGTTGGCGGTGACGCCGTAACGGGCGCAGCCGCGCGCGGTGGCCAGGGTCAGCGCCACGATGCCGGCCTTGGCCGCCGCGTAGTTGGGCTGCCCTGCCGACCCGAGCAGGAACGCCTCCGACGACGTGTTGATGATCCGCCCGTACACCGGCTCGCCGGAGGCTTTGTGCAGAGAGCGCCAGCGGGCGGTCGCGACCCGCGTGGTGGCGAAGTGGCCGCGCAGGTGCACGCGGATGACCGTGTCCCAATTCTCCTCCGACATGCTGAAGATCATCCTGTCGCGCAGCACCCCGGCATTGTTGACGAGGATGTCCAGCCCACCGAAGGCGGCCAGAAACCCTTGCGCCGTCGACATTTCCGCGACGTCGCCGGCGCACACCACCGCCTCGCCACCAAGACCTTTTATCTCCTCTGCCACCGCCTGCACCGCCTCGCCCGGCAGGTCGTTGAGCACCACCCGCGCCCCGGCCCGCGCGAGGGCCAGCGCCTCGGCCCGCCCCAACCCGTTTCCCGCGCCCGTGACCGCCGCGATCCTCCCGCCGAGCATGACTAGTATCCCGGGCCCGAGAGCATGCCGCCGTCGGCGACGAACTCCGAACCGGTGCAGTAGGAGGACTCGTCCGAGGCGAGGAAGAGCACAAGGTTGGATACCTCGGCGGGCTCGCCAAGGCGGGGGATCGGCATGGATTTGAGGAAGGCTGCGGGGTCCACCGAGGTGAAGCTGCCCGCGGACGAGAGCACCATGCGCGTCATGATGCCGCCCGGGTGCACGGAGTTGACCCGGATCCCGTACTGCCCAAGCTCCTGCGCCGCGGTCCGGGTCACCCCGCGCACCCCGAACTTGCTTGCGCTGTAGGCGGAGAGCCCAGCGGCACCGGTGAAGCCCTCGATGGAGGAGATGTTGACGATCGACCCGCCCCCGGACGCCTTCATCGGCTCGATGACGGCCTTGATGCCCAGCCAGGTGCCGACCAGGTTGACGTCGATCACCCGGCGGAACTCGGCCTGCGACATGGTCGCGATCGGTTCGTGGGTAAGGATCCCGGCGTTGTTGACGAGGATGTCGAGCCGGCCGAAGCGCTCCAGCGCCACCCCGACGGCCACATCCCATTGCGCCTCGCTGGTCACGTCGTGCGGCACGAAGACGCATTTGTCCAATGTGGACGCAACCCGGTCCCCGTCCAGCACGTCCCCGAAGACGACGCTGGCGCCCTCGGCCGCGAAGGTGCGCACATGCGATTTGCCCATGCCCCTGGCGCCGCCGGTGATCAGGGCGACCTTGCCTTTGAGTCGGTCCACGGCGCCTCCAAGATCTAACCAAGCAAACGCTTGGTACCGTCTAGGAGATTATGCCGTTGAACACCAGCCGGAGGAAGGCTTCCGTAACCTGTTCTGGCGTCCACTGCCCGCCCGGACGGTGCCAGCGCACCGGCATCCACAGGATGTCGCGCAGCAGCCGGTAGGTCAGCCGCGGGTCCAGATCCGAGCGGAAGATGCCCTCCTTCACGCCCTTCTCAAGCTGCCCGACCCACACGGCCTCGATCTCGTCGAGCGCCTCGCGCAGGTAGGCGAACCGGGGCTGTGACCGGAAGTAGCTCCAGTCGTTCTGCAGCATCATCAGCGCCGCCCGGTGGTGGGTCAGCGTGTCCACGGTCGAGCGCACGATGAGCTCAAGCACCTCGCGCGGGCCCTTGCCGGTCGCGACGGCGGCACGGTAGTCGGCGAGCACCGCGTTGAGGAAGCCGCTGAGGATCTCGTCGCCGATCGACTCCTTGGAGTTGAAGTGGTGGTAGAGGCTGCCCGACAGGATGCCCGCGGCCTGGGCGATGTCGCGCACGGTCGTGGCGCGGAAGCCCTTCTCGGCGAACAGCTCGCCGGCAAGGGTCACCAGATGTGCACGGCGTTCGGACGGGATCGTCACGTAGCCCATTATGTCCTCACGCCCGGTTGACCCTAAAACTGAAACCTGTTCTACTAACCGCATGCGCGCGGCCGTGTTGAACTCCATCGATGAAAAGATCGTGATCCGCGACGACGTCGAGGTGCTCGGGCCCGGGCCGGGCGAGGTCCGCGTCGCGGTGCGCGCGGCGGGGGTGTGCCACAGCGATCTTTCCGCCCGCACCGGCGGCCTGCCGCAGCCCCTCCCAGCGATACTCGGTCACGAGGCGGCCGGCGAGGTGATCGCGGTCGGCGACGGCGCCAACCAACAGATCGGCGACAGGGTCATTGCGAGCTGGCTGCCGCCCTGCGGCACGTGCAATTCCTGCCTGCGCGGCGAGCCCTACCTGTGCATGACCCACGTGATGACGGCCTACATGATCCCCCGATTCCAGACCGGTGACGCGATGGCGTTCGGCATGGCGGGAGTGGGCGCCTTCGCCCAGGAGCTGGTCATCCCCGAGGCCGCCGCGGTAAAGATCGCCGATGACGTGCCCTACGAGATCGCCGCGCTGGTCGGCTGCGGCGTCATGACCGGGGTCGGCGCAGTCATCAACACGGCCAAGGTGGAGCCGGGCGCGACCGTCGCGGTCATCGGCTGCGGCGGCGTGGGCATCTCGGCGATCCAGGGAGCCCGGGTCGCCGGCGCCGCCGTCATCGTCGGGGTCGACACGGTAGAGGCCAAACACGAAGCGGCGCTTAGGTTCGGGGCCACGCACGCCACGCATCCGGATCGGCTCGGGAGCGAGATCCAGACCCTGACCCAAGGGGAGGGATTCGACTACGTGTTCGAGGTGGTCGGGGTGCCCCAGACGATCCGGGCCGCGTGGGCCGCGACCAGGCGCGGCGGGACCGTCGTCATCGTCGGTGCCGGGCGCAGCGACCAGCAGGTGGAGTTCAGCCCGTTCGAGCTGCTGTTCGAGGGCAAGACCCTGCTTCCCTCCCTCTACGGCTCGGCCGATGTGCGGCGCGACTGCACGCGTGTGCTCAACCTGTGGCGCGCCGGGCGGCTCGACCTCGAGGGGATGATCACGCAGCGGCTGACGCTCGACGACGTCGAGGAGGCGTTGGGCGCACTGGGCCGCGGCGACGTCGTCAGGCAGGTCATCATTCACGCCTAAGACCGGAAAGGCGCGCAAGATGGCGGCAAGATGAGGGTATGGAGGACTACGCGGCCCTGCATGCGTGGTGGCGTGCGGCCAACTATCTCACCGTCGGCCAGATCTACCTGATGACCAACCCGCTGCTACGCGAGCCGCTGCGGCCCGAACACATCAAACCCCGCCTGCTCGGGCACTGGGGCACCGGTCCGGGGCTCAACCTGGCCTGGGCGCACATGAACCGGGCCATCAAGGCGCGCGACCTCGACGCCATGTTCGTGACCGGGCCGGGCCACGGCGGCCCGTCGATCGTGGGCAACACCTGGCTGGACGGCACCTACAGCGAGCTGTATCCGAGCGTCACCCGCGACGAGCCGGGCATGGCGCGGCTGTTCCGGCAGTTCTCGTTCCCCGGCGGCGTCCCCAGCCATGTGGCGCCCGAGGTGCCGGGCTCGATCCACGAGGGCGGCGAGCTTGGCTACTCGCTCATGCACGCCTATGGCGCGGCGTTCGACAACCCCGGCCTGGTGGTCGCCTGCGTCATCGGCGACGGGGAAGCGGAGACCGGCCCCCTGGCGGCGAGCTGGTTCTCCAACATGTTCCTCAGCCCGATCACCGACGGGGCGGTGCTGCCCATCCTGCACCTGAACGGATTTAAGATAGCCAATCCTACGGTGCTGGCACGCATCCCCGAGGAGGACCTGCTGTCGTTGCTGCGCGGCTATGGCTACCGTCCGGTGGTGGTGGCCGGGGACGAGCCGATGAAGGTGCACCGGCAGATGGGCCAGGCGCTGGACTGGGCGCTGGATGAGATCGCCGCGATCCAAACGCGCGCAAGGGAAACGGGCGACGGTGAGAGGCCGCGATGGCCCGTGATCGTGCTGCGCACGCCGAAGGGCTGGACCGGGCCGGGCCAGGGGACCTTCCACTCCCACCAGGTGCCGGTGCCCAACGCCCGCGAGGACCCGGCCGAGCTGGAGCGATGGATGCGCTCGTACCGGCCGGAGGAGCTTTTCGACGCCGGCGGGCGGCCCCTGCCCGAGATCACCGAGCTGGCGCCGGAGGGACAGCGGCGGATGAGCGCCAACCCGCACGCCAACGGAGGTCTGCTGCTGCGGGATCTGGTCCTGCCCGACACGGACGCCTATGCCGCCAAGGTACCCACTCCCGGTGCCACGCTTTCGGAGGCCACCAAGCAAACCGGGCAGTGGCTGCGCGAGGTCATCGAGCTGAACCCCGACCGTTTCCGCCTGTTCGCCCCCGATGAGGTGGAGTCCAACCGGTTGGATGCCGTGTTCGAGGCCACCGGTCGTGTTTTCACCGGCGAGATCGACCCACGCGACGAGCATCTGGCGCACACCGGCCGGGTCACGGAGGTGCTCTCCGAGCATCTGTGCCAAGGGTTCCTGGAGGGGTACCTGCTGACCGGCCGGCACGGCCTGCTGGCGAGCTACGAGGCGTTCATCCACATCGTCGACTCGATGGTCAACCAGCACGCCAAGTGGCTCAAGGTGACCCGGAACATCCCGTGGCGGCGCCCCATCGCCTCGCTCAACTTCCTGCTGTCCAGTCATGTGTGGCGGCAGGACCACAACGGCTTCTCGCACCAGGATCCAGGTTTCATTAATCATGTCGTGGACAAGAAGGCAGAGGTGGTGCGGGTCTACCTGCCGCCGGACGCCAACACCCTGCTGTCCACAATGGACCACTGCCTGCGCAGCCGTAACTACCTCAACGTCATCGTGGCGGGCAAGCAGCCCGCGCCCAGCTGGCTCACGATGGAGGAGGCCAACCTGCACTGCCGGCGCGGGGTCGGCATCTGGCAGTGGGCGAGCAACGACGAGGGGCAGGAGCCGGACGTCGTCCTTGCGTGCTGCGGGGACGTGCCGACGCTCGAGACACTGGCCGCCGTGGAGCTGCTGCGCCAGCACCTGCCCGAGCTGAAGGTGCGCGTGGTCAACGTCGTTGACCTGATGCGGTTGCAGCCGCCGACCGAGCACCCGCACGGCATGCCTGACAGCCAGTTCGACGCGGTATTCACCGCCGACAAGCCGGTCATCTTCGCCTACCACGGCTACCCGTGGCTCATCCACCGGCTCACCTACCGGCGAACCAACCACAACAACCTGCACGTGCGCGGATACAAGGAGGAGGGCACCACTACCACGCCCTTCGACATGGTGATGCTCAACGACCTCGACCGCTTCCACCTCGTCATGGACGTCATCGACCGGGTGCCCGGCCTCGGCGTCACCGCGGCGGCGCTGCGCCAGGACATGGCCGACGCCCGCCAGCGCGCACGCGACTACACCCGGGCGAACGGGCAGGACGCGCCGGAGATCCGCGACTGGGCGTGGAAGTCGTGAGTCTGGGTGGCGGAAAGCGGGTCGTCGTCGGGGTCGATGGCTCCGATGAGGCGGTCGTCGCCGTGCGTGCCGCCACGCAGGACGCGGCCCGGCGCGGGTGCGGGCTCAAGCTTGTACACGCCTTCGTCTGGCCGGAGCTGCGCATCGCGGTCGGGCCGCCGCAGTCCGGCCCGCCCAACGCCGGCCTGCGCAACGAGGCCGAACGCCTCCTGGCCGACGCGGCGAAGGTGGCCTCGCACACCGACCCGTCCGTGCCCGTCACCGCCGAGATCCTCACCGGCGCCGCGCCCAGGGTGCTGCTGCACGTGGCGCAAGAGGCCGAGGTGATCGTCATCGGCACCCGCGGGCTGGGCGGGTTCACGGGGCTGCTCGTGGGCTCCACCGCCGTCCAGGTGGCCGCGCACAGCCCGGTGCCGGTGCTGGCGGTCCGGGGCGACGTGCGCGAACAAGGATCGGTCGTCCTCGGCGTCAACGGCGCACCCGAGTCCAAAGGCGCTGTGGCCGTTGGGTTTTCCGAGGCGGAGCGGCGCGATGCGGAGCTGCTTGCCGTGCACGCGTGGACCGGACCGGTGTCCACCGCACCCGGTGACGTGCAGCCGCTGGTCGATGACGTCGACAGGATCGAGGGCGAGGAGACTCGGGTGCTTTCGGAGGCGCTCTCTGGGTACCAAACGAGCCATCCCGATGTCACGGTGGTGCAACGCGTCGTGAGACGCCGCGCGGCCCCGGCCCTGATCGAGCTGAGCCAGACCGCGCGGTTGCTGGTCGTCGGCTCGCGCGGCCGGGGCGGCTTCAAGGGGTTGCTGCTCGGCTCGGTCAGCCAGCAGATGCTTCACCACGCCGGCTGCCCGGTGCTCATCGTGCCGCGCAGGGCGGCAGCGTGAAGGCCGCCACCCCACGCCAGAGGCTCTATGCCTCGGTCGGCTCTTCGATGTGCGCCTCGGAACCGGGGAACACCAACGACTCCCGGCCCGTGTCCAGCCATCTGACCGTGTAAGGCGGCGTGCCGTCCTCGTGCGACAGCGCTGAGATGATGCCGACCCGTTTCCTGTCCCCGACGTGTACGCCCTCCATCACCAGCCGGTCCCCAACTTTTGCTTGCATGACACGTCCTCTCACCTCGGATCACTTCGGATGGACAACAGCCACCGGCCCGTGCGCGTGATGCACCAGGGTGCGGCTGACCGACCCCAGGAGCAGCCCGGTGAAGCCGCCGCGCCCCCGCGAGCCGACCACGGTCAGACTGGCGTGCTCGGACTCCTCGACGAGGCTGTGCTCCGGGTTCATGCTGTGCAGCGCCCTGGCCTCCACCCGCAGCTCGGGATGCCTTTCACGCCAAGGCTTCACGGCCTCCTCGATGAGGGCCTCGGCCCGGTGCGCCGCCGTGACCGCCGGGTCGGTCTCGGGCTCCTTGCCGAAACCCCACGGCTCCTCCCAGTACGCGTTCGCCACGACCAGCGGGACGCCGAGGGCGAGGGCCTCGGACACGGCGTACCCCAGCGCGGCCCGGGAGGGTTCGGATCCGTCTATGCCGGCCAGCACATGGCCATCGGACACCCCGTCCGGCCGCACCACTACGACGACGCCGTGGGCATGCGACGCCACCTGCGCCGAGACCGAGCCCAGCACGAGCTCGGCGAAGCCGCCCACGCCGCGCGCGCCGACAACGGTCGCCTCCGCCTCCTGCGACTCGGCGATCAGGGTCGCCGAGGCGCCGCCCTCCCGGACATGGGACTCGACCTCGACATCCGGGTGCGCCGATGTGACCTCACGCGTGATCTCGCCGAGGGCCCGCGTCACCGCCTCCCGCATCTGGTCGCCGGCGATGCCGAAGTCGCCCGCCAGGTAGACCGGGCCGTAGCCGTAGTACACGTTCTCAAACACGTAGATGAGGCGAAGCGGTGCTTGGCGGCGCTTGGCCAGGGCAGCGGCGTAGTGCGCGGCCGCCATGGCCTGCTCGGAGCCGTCGACACCGACCACGATGGGTCTGCGCATAGCACTATGATCCCGCGTTCCCCGCGGTTTGTCGCGGTTTGAGGGCATGTCGGCTTGAGGGGCTTGAAATGTCGTTACAGCAGCAGGCTTACCGCGCCAAGATAGGTCAGGATCGAAAGGAGGTCTTGGATCACCGTGGCCAGCGGCCCCGACCCGAATGCCGGATCACGCCCGAAACGTTGCAGCAGCCACGGAAACGCAAGCGCCACAATGCTCGCGATGGTGCTTGCGGCCAGGATGGCCGTCGAGACGGCCACCGCCAGGGACCCGTCGTGATAAAACAGCCACACCAGAGGCAGCATCGCCACCGCGAGGATCGCGCCGACGAGCATGCCGGTGAGAAGCTCGCGGCCTGCGACCCGGCGGATGCCGACGCCGACGGAAAGGCCGCGGATCGCCAAAGCCTCCGTCTGGGTCCCGACCGCGTCCGCGAGATAGACGATGCCCGGCACGAAGTAGGCGATCGCGAGGTTGGCGTTGAGCTTGTCCTCGAACGAACCGAGCATGGTTGCGGCCAGCATCGCCCCGAGCAGGCCGATGAGCAGCCACGGCAGACGATGCCACAGGCGCTGGGCCACGTTCTCCTCGCTGGCGCTTCGCGCGGCCTGTGCCGAGGTAAGGAAACCGCCGAAGCGGGCCACATCCTGCTCGTGCTCCTCGAGAAGGACACCAAGCAGACGCTGCGGCGGGATCAACCCGATGAACCTCTTGCGCTCGTCGACGACGGCCAGGCCCGGCTCGTCGCGCTGCATCGCTTGCCACGCCGCGTGCTCCTGGTTGGTGCCCGGCGCCACGATCGGCGGGCGGCGATCCATCACGGTGCTGATCGGCACGTCCGGCCTTGCCGCCAGCAACCGCTCGATGGTGCACAGGCCCTCCAGCCGCCCGTCGCGGCACACGGCGATCACGGCGGCGCTGTCAAAAGCCTTGCCGCGCAGGGAGTCTATGACGGTCTCGACGATGTCGGCGGGCGCCGCGACGGGAACATTGCGCGCCGCGTGCGCTGCCGCCGTGCCGAGTTTTGCCTCCAAGTCGGACGTCGTCACACCAGCATTGTGTCAGGCGGCCGCCGTCCACATTGCTGAGAAGCCGGCGGCCTCGCCAGCGAGCCATCGTTCCACCTCGGGCGAGTTGCCGTTCTCGGAGGCGCGGTGCACCTCGCCGCGCCTGACGTCGAGCAGGGTGGCCTCGGCGTTTGGCATGATCTGGTCGCTGTGCGCGGTCATCAGGTGCAGGATGGCGGTGATCGCCTCGCGGCTGGGCGGCTCCTCGTCGAAGTGCAGCCGCACCGCCTCGGAGCGCCCGTCGTCGAAGCGCAGCCCGAAGTGGGCGTTTATCTTGACGGGCAGCCCGCCGAGCATGCCGATCGCGTCGCGGGTCGGCATCAGCCACACCGCCGCCGGGTCTCCGAGCGAATTCAGGTAACGCTCGGCGCCCTCGGCGAGCGACACATAAAGCCGCTGCCAGCGTGGATTCACGGTCTTCACCACCTCCCGAAGGTGCGTGCCGCCAGTTCGGAAACGGATGTCGGCTTTGAGCGCCTTCACGAACTGCCCGTGCGGGTTGAAGCCGCCGCCGGTCTCGCGCTGCTTGCGCAACCCGCCGACGAAACTGGCCTTCGCCGGGCCGGTGCGATCCACGTAGCGGGTGAAGGCAAGCAGCGTGGCGTAAGGCAGGGAACGGATGGGATTGGGGGTGGTCATCACGCGCTCCGATCGCTGGTCAGCATGTGCGATTAGTACATACATTCTAATCGACGAAGCGCTCAGTGACCACCCGTTCTACGCGGTGTGCTTCCGTGAGGTCGGGTGACTCCCATCGATCTATCAGCCGATCGATGACATTGATGGGTACCCCTTCCGCCCGCTCCCTGTTCCGCGCGTAAAGGACATCCCGCGGAGCCTCCACCGCCACGATCTCCACCCGCGCGTGATAGGCCGCCGCAAGCCCGACGCATATGTCGCGCTGCTGCCGGCTGACGTTCGTGGCGTTTCCACTCGATCCCTCCAGCTGGGGCGTGCGCGGGTACTTGAACACGCGCTCCAGTGTGGGGTGACGTCGTCAGATCAGGCCAGCGAGTTTGTACAGGACCAGCGAGCCGGCGACCGCGACGTTGAGGCTGTGTCCGGTCCCCACCATGGGAATTTCGACAACGCAGTCGAGAAGGTCCAGCGCGACTGGCGGTATGCCGGTCGCCTCGTGCCCGAGTACGGCGACCGTGCGGCGCCGGGCGGCGGGAAGGTCAGCCAGGCGGATCGACTCGTCGGCCAGCTCAACACCGACGATTTCGGCGCCGCTGGCGCGCTCGTTCTCCAGCCACCGCAACGGATTTGCCACACGGTGCACACACGTGTGGCGGCGAAGTGTGTTGCCCCGGGCCAGGGCCTCGTTGACCCAGCCGAAGGGCGGCACGGCCAGGCATGCCCCGACCGCGTCGCAGGTCCTCAGCAATGTCCCAAGATTGGCCCCGTGCAAGGGCCACAACGGGGCAGCGATCAAATGCCCCCAACAGGAATGCGCTCTGCGCCGCCGGACCGCCTGCAGCTCGCGCGGCGGCTTGACGCGGGCCCTCATCGGGCCAGACTGCCTCCAACAACCATCCTCATGGGCTCCGATAATACGCCTTGGTGTTCAACAGGGTTACGTCGCTCAGCTTGCCGTCGACGATGGCGGCTGTCATGAAGGTGGCATGGGGTTGGCGCCTGCGGTCGGTGGGCGAGCCCGGGTTGAGCAAGCGTGTTCCCGCCGGCGTGGTGCTGTCCCAGGGGATGTGAGAGTGCCCGAAGACCAGCACGTCAGTGTCGGGGTACAAAGCGTCGCAACGTCTTTCGCGGCCGGCCGCCGGGCCGGTGTCATGCACGACCGTGAACCTCAACCCCTGCAACGAGACACGGGCCACCTCCGGCAGCCGCGCCCGCAACTGCGGCCCGTCGTTGTTGCCGGCCACGCCGACCAGCCGGGGTGCGCGTGCCTCGATGGCGTCGAGCACGGCCGGCTCGACCCAGTCCCCGGCGTGGATGACCACGTCGGCGGCCTCGATCGCCTCCCACAGGTCTGTTGGCAGATCCCGCGCCCGTTTCGGTATGTGCGTGTCGGAGATCAGGACAAGCCGCATGTACCGATTGTGGACTCAGGCTCCATTCGGGCACCGTTGGACCGGGCCGCGAAGTCGTCGTGGCGTTGGTACCGCCCGCAGGAAGACCTGATCGGCCGTCTGGAAGAAGACGTTGGCCGCCCCGGTCAGCACCGCCACCAGCAGGAGGTGGGCGATGGTCAGCGCCGGCGATTTGCCTATCCTCCTAGGACGCGGTAGGGAGTGCGACGGGCGTGACGTGCACGCCAAAAGCACACGCCAGCGAGCAATCAGTCGACGATCGCGCCGCAGGAGATGTTGATCTCGGTGGAGGTGATGGTGCGGGCCAGGTCGGAGCAGACGAAAGCGGCCACGTTGCCGACGTCGGCCAGGGTCGCGGTCTCGGGGAGCAGGGCGGCGTCGCGCAGGCCGGCGACGATCTGCTCCCGCCCCGGCGTCTCCTCGGGCATCGAGTCGATGATGCCGCCGGTACGCAGGGTTATGACCCGGATGTTGTGCTGGCCGAGCTCGACGGCCCACTGGCGGCGCAGTCCCTCGACGCGTCGAGAGCGATTTTGAAGCCGCCGAGGCCGGGCAGGGTCTGCGGGCCGTTGCCGCCGAAGGCGAGGATGACCCCGGAACGCTGCTCGATCATGTGGGGGACGGCGGCGCGGGCGGTGATGAAGTGGCTGCGCATGGCGTTGGTGATGGGCTGGAGGAACTCGTCGAGCGACAGCTCAGTCAGGGGCTTCTGCACGTCGCCGACTCCGATGACGTTGCACGTGATGTCGATGCGGCCCGAGCGGGCGACGACCTTGCCGACGAAGTCGTTGACCGAGGACTCGTCGAGCGCGTCGACCTGGTAGGTGTGGTCCGGCTCGGTGACCGTTTCGAGTTTGGCCTTGGTGCGTCCGGCCAGGAAGACCTCGGCGCCCTCGCGTTCGAAGGCTTGGGCGATCGCTGCGCCGATGGGACCGCCGCCGCCATAAATTATGGCAACTTTCTCCGATAGCAACATAAGCGGATGCTACCTATCGTGTACGGCTGTGGATCTGGTGAAGCTCAGCAAACGCCTGTCGTATGTGCTCCGTCATCGCCCCGACAGTGTGGGTTTGATGCTTGATGAAGCTGGATGGGTACCCGTCGATGAGCTTTTGAAGGCCATGAGAATAAGCCGCTCCCAGCTGGAGGAGGTCGTTGCCCGCAACGACAAGCGGCGCTTCACGATCGCGGGCGACCTGATCCGGGCCAACCAGGGTCACTCGGTCGATGTCGAGCTGGGGCTCGAGCCCATCGCGCCGCCGGATCGGCTCTATCACGGCACCCCGAGCCGCAATCTCGCCTCCATCCGGGAGAGGGGCCTGATCAGGGGTTCCAGGCATCACGTGCACTTGAGCGCCGACACGGAGACCGCCGCGAAGGTGGGGCAAAGGCGCGGCAGCGCGGTCGTGCTGGCCGTGGACAGCGCGGGGATGGCGGCGGCCGGGCACATGTTTTACCGCTCCACCAACGGGGTCTGGCTCACCGACTCGGTCCCGCCGTCCTTTCTAGCCGAACCCGGTACAGGTGGGGCCAGTTCTTTCCGGTGATGAGCAGGTCTTCGGTGCCTGGCAGGGCGGCGATGCCGTTGAGGATGCCGCTGCCGAAGTCGGGTAGCTGCCCGACGTGGACGATGTCCGTGACCCGGCCCCGGTCCAGGTCGATGCGGACGATCTCATCGCGCTCCCAGATGTTGGCCCACACCGAGTTTCCGGCGCACTCCAGCTCGTTGAGCCGGTCGCGCGGGCGGCCGTCGACGGTGACGGTGACGCGGCGGATCTCGGCGAAGGTCTGCGGGTCGCGCAGGGTCAGCTCGGCGGTGCCGTCGCTGGTCACGAGCATGTCCCGGGAACCGTCGTAGCAGATGCCCCAGCCCTCACCGGCCAGGTGAAACTCGCGCAGCACGGCGAGCGTGGACCGGTCGCGCAGCAGGGCGACGTGATTTTGCCAGGTGAGCTGCCAGAGCTTGTCGCCGGCGACGGTGAGCCCCTCGGCGAAGACGTCGGGGGGCAGGTCGGCGCGGCGCGACACCGCCCCGGTCTCCAATGTGGACACAGCGACGAAGGACGTCCCGAAGCCGCCGGCGCTCTCGTAGAGCTGGCCGTCGTGCAGCTCCAGGCCCTGGGTGAAGGACGCCGGGTCGTGCGGGAAGGTCGCCACCACCTCGGCCCGCCAGTTCGCGACGCCTTCGCGCGCGGGCGAGCCACAAGCGCCCAAGGCCGAAATCAGGGCGAATGCGAAGCCGAAGAGACGTAGTCTGCGAGGGTGCGAGAGTTGATCGTGCTGGGGACGGCGAGCCAGGTGCCGACGCACGCGCGCAGCCACAACGGCTACGTGCTGCGCTTCGACGACGAGGGCATCCTCTTCGACCCGGGCGAGGGCGCGCAGCGGCAGCTGCTGCTGGCCGGGCTCGCGGTCTCCGCCATCACCCGCGTCTGCATCACGCACTTCCACGGAGATCATTGTCTGGGCCTGCCCGGGATCATTCAACGCATGTCGCTGGACGGCGTGCCTCACGACGTCCCGATCCATTATCCGTCGGGAGGTTCGGCGTTCTTCAAACGGCTGCGGCGCGCGAGCATCTTCCTCGACCGGGCGCCGATCGTCCCGCGGCCGGTCAAGCGGGACGTCACCAAGGGCGGCCTGCAGATGCGCCGGCTCAACCACCCGGTCGAGACCTACGGGTACCGGCTTGCCGAACCGGACGGCCGCCGCATGGTCCCGGAGCTGCTGGCCAAGTACGGCATCACCGGCCCGGCGGTCGGGCTGCTGCAGCGCGAGGGCGGCCCCCTGCTCGACCTCGTCAGCGAGCCCAGGCCCGGCCAGATCGTCGCCTTCGTCATGGACACCGGCCTGTGCGACGCCGCCGTCGAGCTTGCGGCCGACGCCGACCTGCTCGTCATCGAGTCGACGTTCCTGGACGACGAGCGGGAGCTGGCCGAATACGCCGGGCACCTCACCGCCGCCCAGGCGGGCCGCATCGCCACTGCCGCCGGGGTGCGCAAGCTGGTGCTGACCCACTTCTCGCAGCGCTACCCGGACTCGAGCGTGTTCGGCGAGGAGGCTTCGAAACACTTCGGTGGAGAGATCGTGGTGGCTAACGAGCTGGATCGGATCCCCCTTCCGGCACGGCGTGTGCCCACAGCTCGTGATATTCGCCGACCGGGGTGAAGCCGAGCCGGGAGTAGAGCGCGATCGCGGAGGCGTTGTCCGCCTTCACGTTCAGGGCGATCACATCGACCGTGGGGAGCAGGCGCCGGCACACGGTCACCACGACGGCCGTGCCCAGCCCGCGGCCCCTCAACTCGGGATGCGTGGTCACGTTACCCAGCGTGGCGACGCGCTGCGCGGGCGACCAGACGTGCACCCCGGCGACGGCCACCAGCCGGCCCCGCCGCCGCACACCGACATAGTGCCCCGTCTGCAGCAGTCTGGGATCAAAGGCATTCGAGGGGTACGCACAGCGGTAGAGCCCGATCAGATCGGATAGATCCGCGTCGGTGAGTACGTCGCCCTCACCCTCGAAGCCGTCAAGCCGCGTGCGGTCGGTCAGGGCCATCTTGTGGTGCAGCCCGCCCGGTTCGAGCCGGAAGTGCTTGCCCAGGACACCCTCCACGCCCACCGACACGTGCGCGTAAAACCGTTGCGGCAGAAGGAAAGCCAGCCCATCGACGAGCTCGGCCATCCCGTCGGCACGGTCCGGGCGGTCGAGGGCGAGCAGGATGGGCAGCCCGGTGCCGTAGTAGATCATCGCGACGCTGCGCCCGTGCCGGTACCAGGTGGTGAGGGGCCAGAAGAAGTCATCTAGGTCACCAAGCTCGTAGGCGTGCAGGGCCGGGTCGTCGCGCAGCAACCCTTCCAGCTCGGCGCGGTCGTGCACGCTGCGTGGAAGCATGCCTCAGCGCTCTTCGGGATGCAGCACCAGCTGGGCGATGTCGCGGATGCGGTCGCGGGTGATGCCGCTGCGCTGCTCGACGGCGAGCGGGTGGTCGGTGGGCTCCAGCTCGATGGTCGGGCGCACCCCGACCGGTTGCGTGTGCACGTTGGTCTTAAGGCTGACCGTGCCGTGCGGGGCATAGACCGGCAGGTCGGTACTGAGCCAGCCGAAGTAAGGCGGCTCCGACTCGCGGCCCCTCGTGGTCCACAGCTCCACGGTCCGGCGGAAGTTCTTGTCGCTCAGTGAAACCCAGACGCCCCAGCTGAAGAACGCATCCTCACCGATGATCGGGATGTTGATGTTGCCTTGGACAAAGAAGTGCTCGCCTTTGATGACGCACAGGTCCTCGTCGAGCCCGCTGTCCGGGTCGCCTTCAAGCTCCTTCGACCAGTAGGCGGGAGCCTCCGTCCGGTAGAACAGGGGTAGCTCTGGGTGGTATTGGCCGCAGGACCGGCACACGTATCCGACTTCATCGGGCATTGCCGAACCCTACTAGTGCCGTTGCACGAAACGCTCACCCGGTCACGAGTGTAATCGCCTTATGCTCCTCCCCCTGGGCGAGCGACTCCCCACCTGGGTGGGGCGAGGCAGGATCGCGACTAGTTGGCGTGTCCACATCAGACCACCGGGGTACGACAACCTGCGTCGCGCAACCCTACTAGCATTCGCGCATGGTCAAACAGCGGGCTTTGCTCTGGTGCGCTATCGCGGGTGCGGTGTTCTTCATCGCCGCCTTCGTCATCGAGGGCGCAACCAGGGCCGGCTACGATCCCATGCGCGATCCGGTGAGTTCGCTCGCCCTCACGGGTCTGGGTTGGACGCAGACCGCCAACTTCCTCATTACCGGCCTGTTGTTCGCGTTGTTCGCCGTCGGTCTGTTCATGAGCGGTCAGGGCAGGGCGCTTCCCATCCTGGTCGGCGTCATCGCGCTCGGTCTCATCGGGGCGGGGCTGTTTCGCACCGATCCGGTCACCGGCTACCCGCCCGGGGCCTCGACCGAGGTGACCACCCTGGGGACGCTGCACGACCTGTTCTCGATGGGGGTATTCCTCGGCCTGCCCATCGCCTGCTTCGTGATGGCGTTCCGCAGCGGCAAGGCTCGCCGCTGGGGTTGGGTCGCCTACAGCGTGGCGACAGCGGTGGTGTTCCTGGTGCTGTTCGTGCTCGCGGGCACCGGCTTCACCGGCGACCCCATGTTCGCCCCGATCGGCGGCCTCATGCAGCGCCTTTGTATCACGGTCGGCTGGGCCTGGCTCGCCGGCCTCGCACTCGACACGCTCAGGGGTACCCAAGGAAACGGCATGACGGCCAGATGACCGACGACATGCACGACGAGGTGGCGTCACCGGGCTGGGACGCGATCGACGCGGCCCGTAGATCCCGAGCTGGGAACCATCGACACCCCGAAACGGAAAAGTGGTCTTCTATCAGGCCGTCGGTGTGACCGAGGAAGAAAAGCTGCGCATGCAGCAGTCGAGCACCCGAGAAGTCCTCGATCAACTCGCCGGTCCCCACTCGCTTCTCGTCACGGCCCCAGCCGCGCCTGATGGCGCTAAGCCGGCTCCGAGTCGAGCACCCCGCCCAGGTCCATGACGGGCCGCACCTCGACAAGGCCGAAGGCGGATTCGGGGATGCGGGCGGCGATCTGCACGGCTCGTCGCGGGCTGTGGCAGTCGACGAGGAAGAAGCCGGCCAGGTGCTCCTTGGCCTCGGCGAACGGTCCGTCGGTGACGAGCGGGTTCTGACCCTCCCGGGTCGTCACCACGAACGCCTCCGACGGGCTCGCCAGCGCCTCCGAGACGATCATCTCGCGGGAGGCGCTGAGCTCCGCGTCGAGTCCGGCGTAGTAGCGGTAGCCCTCGGCCTTCTGCTCCTCGGGCATGGAGTCCCAGATCTCCCGCGACTGCGGGTTGCTGTAGATCAGGATCAGGTATTTCACGCCAGAATGGTCTCACGAACGTGCATGCAAAGGTGATCGTAAGGTTTCGTACATAACACATTCATGCCGTAGGGCTGAGCACTACACTGCGCGCATGACAGGCTCCCGGGCGCGGTTAGCTCCAACGGCCTCCGACGTCGGTAGACCGCTCCCGCGCACGTCGATCCAGCGATGCGGGATCGGCTCGTCCTGTGACTGTGAACCGCGGGAGCGGCTGGCCGGAGTTCAGCGCGATCTCCAACGCGCCACCGCCGGCGGCGGGACGCCGCTGTCCGACGAGACGCAGGCGCGGATGGCAAGGGCGTTCTCTTTCGACTTCTCCAGGGTACGGATCCACACCGGCCCAGCCGCCGACGAAGTGGCCTCCGCGTCGCACGCCCATGCGCTGACGGCCGGGACCGACGTGCTGTTCCGCTCGGGCGCCTACCGCCCGGCGACACCCGCCGGACAGCGACTAATCGCGCACGAACTCGCCCATGTCGTCCAGCAGGCGCATGGGCTGGCCAGAGCCGCCCTCGACGGCGGCACCTCCGATCCCCTGGAACAAGCCGCAGACCGTGCCGCGGACGAGGCACTCGAACAGGTCACTGCGGCGCATTCGATCCAACGCAAGCCGACCGTTGGCGCACGGGATGACTCGCTCGAACGCGCGGCGGACGACGTCGCCGACCAGGTGATGTTCATGCCCGAGTCACCCGACCCCGGCCCGGTGCCCGTCGCAGCGCAGCGCGCGTGCGTCCCGTGCGGCGGTGGGCAGACGAAACGCATTCAAGCCAAGCACTCCGCGGCCGCGGACCCGGCGATCACAGTGGACACGGACGCCGCGGTTCGTGCGGCGGCCGGGGGCGGCGTGCCACTGCCGGCGGAGGTGCGCTCCTACTTTGAGCCGCGCTTCGGCCTCGACTTCAGCCGCGTGCGCATACACTCCGACACTTCGGCGGCCGATGGCGCGCGGGCCGTGCGGGCACAGGCATACACCATCGGGCACGACATCGTGTTCGGGGCTGGCCAGTACCGTCCCGAGACGCTGGGAGGCAAGAGGCTGCTCGCTCACGAGCTCGCTCACGTCGTGCAACAGAGCCGGCTGAAAAGCCCCCCGTCGATACAACGCTATGGCCACCACAGCAGCTGCACCGACCCAGATCTCAAGGGTGTCGTGTGGCCCGGGGATCACGCCATGCGGGAAATGGTAACCAAGGCGATCCGCGTGGTGAGCGCATCGCCCATCGACCCAAAGGTCAAGGCCCTGTTTCCCAAGTATTTCATGACCGCCACCCCGAAGGTTGCCGAGATCCTCGACGTCTTCAACAAAGTCCAGGCCGTCATTTCTGGCGACGCCTACATGTACGAGTGCGAGCACGAGTGCGGCCCAGAGGAGGCGGCATCCGTGCGCCATCGGCTTCGCTATGTCGGCATCAACCCCAACATCCACCTCTGCATCAATCACATGGGTGGCTACTCCCTCCAGTGCAATGCCTCACTCATTCTTCATGAGATGTTGCACTACGCCGCCCATCTGGACGATGAGGCCGTCGAATGTGGAGCGTGCAGCACAAGTGGGTGTCCGGCTTCGCTGACCCCGGAGGACGCACTCGACAACACCTATTCGTACGCGGACTTCGCCTTCGAGCTCTACCCGATGAAGGTCTAGTCTGCGAGCCCTGGCGGCGCTGACCACGACGTGGTCATGTCACGCCGCCGCCACTAGCTCATCCACGGTGGCGATGGTGGCAAACCGCCCGGCCAGCGCATACTCGGTGCGCTCCAGAATGTCCTTTGTGGACAGCGTGGTGGGGTCGGCCAGGATCTCCTCGACGTCCCGCCCCGGCGGCGCATTCCGGTGCGGGATGGGGAACGTGGCGGTGGCGTCGATCGCGAAGGTCACCCTGTAGCCCAGGTCGGAGGCGACCCGGGTGGTGGTCTCGCAGCACTGCTCGGTCTGGATGCCGCACACGGTCAGCTCGCCCACACCGTGGCGGGTGAGCAGCTGCTGGAGGTTGGTGGTGGTGAAGGCGTTGATGGAGGTCTTGGTCACCACCGGCTCGCCGTCGAGCGCCTTGAGGCCGTCCTGAAGCCGGACGTGGCCGGAGGCGGGGTCGAAGACGCCGTTGGTGCCGGGCTCGCTGTGCAGCACCCACACCACGAGGTCGCCCCTGGCGCGGGCCGCCTCCACCAGGCGGTTGACCTTCTCGACGATGCCGGGGTTGGAGACCGCCCGCCACATCGGCCGCCGGCGGAACGATTCCTGGACGTCAACTACGATAAGTGCTCCGGTCATAGTCAGATCCTCGCCCGGCAAAACGCCGATGGTAAGGCACTATCGTGCCTTGGACCGAAACGATCTGGCCACGATCAGGCCGATCGTCAGCGCCGCGAGCGCCACCGCGAGCCACACCGCCCCGATCCCGTCCACGCCCGCCGCGAGCCATTTCTGCGCCGCGCCCGCCCCGCTGACGATCGGGTCGGTGGCGGTCGGGTCGGCGTCCAGCCGGATCCCGTACCAGCCGTACCAGGCGACGTAGGCACCGGCGAGCGCCATCAGCACACCGGCCAGGCGCTGGGTCGCGCCGGCCCGGCGCTTCAGCCAGTTGATCAGCGGCTGTTGCGCCAGCGCTACGGCGATGGCGACCGTACCCACGACAAGCGCCATCCCACCGGCGTAGGCGAGGAACAGGCCGATGCCGTCGGCGCTGCCGAAGCTGCTGGCGACGACGGCGAGGAACGGCCCGATGGTGCAGCCCAGCGAGGCGATCGCGAACGACACCCCGAACAGGTACATCGAGCCGAACCTGTGGGTCAGCTCGGGTGCCCGCGGATGCTTCGGTACCGGCGACGGGATGTCACGACCGAACCCCATCCACACGCCGAGCACCACCAGGATCACTCCAATCCAGACGGTCAGCCAGGGCAGCCGCTCCCCGAGCCAGTCGGCGGCGGGCGCCGCGAGCAGGCCGAAGATCCCGAAAACGGTGACGAAGCCCAGGGTCATCGCGGCCGTCAGCGCCAGCGCCCGCTTCAACCGCCCCTGCTCGGAATCCATTACCAGCAACGAGACATAGGCGGGCAGCATCGCGAAGCCGCACGGGTTGACCGCGGCGAGAATCCCGGCCGCCAGCGCAAGCGCCATCAGGCGCCGATCGTCTTGCGCAACTGGTCGACGCTGAGCGGGCCGCGGTGAACCACCCGGCCGGACGCGTCAAGGACCACGTAGTAGTGCTGGCTGGGCACCTCGAACCGCTTCCACACCTCGCCTTTGTCATCGGCGAGCTGCGGGAAGGACGTGAGCCGATAATCGGCGACGAACTTGCGCATGCCGTCCGAACCGCTCTTGAGACCGGCGACGCCGACGACGTTGACGTTGGCGGCGACGGCCGCCTGCAGGTCACGCACGCCCGCGGCGTCGCCCTTGCAGTTGGAGCACCACGCCGCCCAGAACCAGAACACGGTCGGTTTGCCCGCCAGGGTCGCGGCGTCAAAAGGCTTGCCGTCCACGGTGATCGCGGTGAACTTCAACGTGTCCGGCACGGTTAGCGGGGCCGGGGCGGTGGAGGCCGGCGTAGCCGCCGGCAGTGCGGGAGCGGAAGTCGCGGGCGCGGCCTCCGGCTGCGCGGAAGCGCATCCGGCGGCGGAACCGGCGAGCACGGCGACGAGCATGGCAAGACCCACAGACCTCATGGGACACAAGGTAAACCAGGTGCCCGGTGTAAGACCCTTACAGGTTGGTAACGCAACCACTAGCATGTAGCGATGCCGCTGCGGCGCCGCCCCTTTGACCTCGTCTTCGTAGCCTTTCTCGCGGTGAACGCCCTGTTCATCACGTATATCGTCGACCTTGAGCAGCTGGTGATCGCTGATCCGTCCAATTTTGAGTATCCGATCTGGCCACCCGCCCCGCTTGTCGACCTCATCCACTGGTGGGGGAACACCTACGACCCGCTGCTGATGGCGCGCCCGCCGTTCTGGCGCATGACCATCTGGATCGACGTCATCGCCTTCGGCCCGTTCTACTTCGCCGCCCTCTACGCGTTCATCAAGGGCCGCAACTGGATCCGGGTGCCCGCCCTGGTGTGGTCCGGGCTGATGCTCGCCAACGTGCTGATCCTGATGATGGAGGAGCGCTACGGGCAGTGGCCCGCGCCCAACTTCGGCATCGTGCTGCTGGCCAACCTTTCCTGGCTGCTGTTCCCGCTGCTTATGATCTGGCGCATGAGACGCGAGCCGTTCGCCGATGAAAGCTGACTTCGCGGTCCGCTACGGCCCTTGGGCCGTCATCGCGGGCGCCTCCGAGGGCATAGGCGCCGCCTTCGCGCACGCTTTGGCCTCCCGCGGCATCAGTTTGGTCCTTGTGGCCCGAAGGGAAGAGCCGCTGGCGCAGCTGGCCGGGACCTTGCCGGTGCCGTCGCGCACCGTCGTGGCTGATCTTGCCTCTGGGGGTACCCACAAAGTCTTCCAGGAATCCCAGGACCTTGATGTGGGCCTGGTGATCGCCAATGCCGCCCTGTCGCCCATCGGTCCTTTCACGACGGTCGAGCCCTCGCTGTTGCGCCGGGCCCTGGAGCTCAACTGCGGCGCCGCATTGGACCTCGCCCGGCACTACACGCCCGCCATGGTAGCCCGCGGGCGCGGAGGCCTGATCCTCATGTCCTCGATGGCGGGACAGCAGGGCTCGCCCGGCATCGCCGTCTATGCGGCGACCAAGGCGTTTGACGCGGTGCTCGCCGAAGGGCTCTGGGCGGAGCTGCGCCCGCACGGCGTCGACGTGCTCGCCTGCATACCGGGCGCTGTCGAGACGCCCGGGTTGGCGCGCAACTCCAGCGGCCGCGCGCCCGGCACCGTCACTGCCGACGTGGTCGCGGCGGCGGCGCTGAAAGCCTTGGGCCGCAAGCCAAGGGTCGTCCCCGGCACGATGATGCGCCTGTCGGCCATGTTCATGACCCACCTGATCCCCAAGCGCACCGCCATAAACATCATCGCCCGCGCGAGCAGTGATGTTTTGCGTGTGCAAAGCAACGCGCGGGCAGATCGCCCATGAAGGCGATCTGCGTATCATCTCCCAGTGGAAGACGTGTTGCGGGAGCTGGCGCCGCAGGTGCTTGGCGCCCTCGTGCGCCGCTACGGCGACTTCGAGGCGTGCGAGGACGCCGTGCAGGAGGCCCTGCTGACCGCCGCCCTGCAGTGGCCCAGGGAAGGCGTCCCGGACAACCCCAAGGGCTGGCTGATCACCGTGGCTTCCCGTCGCCGCATCGAGGTGTTCCGCAGCGAGGCCGCCCGCCGGCGCCGCGAGGAGAACGCCTTTCTCCTCGAACCGCCCGACGTGGCGCCGCCGGCCCAGCTCGACGACACGCTCACGCTGCTGATGCTGTGCTGCCACCCGTCGCTGAGCCCGGCCTCGCAGCTCGCGCTGACGCTGCGCGCGGTCGGCGGGCTGACCACCGGCGAGATCGCGCGGGCGTTCCTGGTGCCGGAGGCGACGATCGGCCAGCGCATCAGCCGCGCCAAGCAGCGCATCAAGGCCAGCGGCGCCGAGTTCCGCATGCCTCCGCCCGACGAGCGGGCCGAGCGGATGAAGGCAGTGCTGCACGTGCTCTACCTCATCTTCAACGAGGGGTACACCGCCAGCTCCGGCGACGACCTGCACCGGGTGGAGCTGACCGCGGAGGCGATTCGGCTGGCGCGGCAGGTGCACGCCCAGGTGCCCGACGACGGCGAGGTGGCCGGTCTGCTCGCGCTGATGCTGCTCACCGACGCTCGCCGTCCGGCGCGCACCGGCCCCGGCGGCGCGCTGGTGCCCCTGGCTGAGCAGGACCGCACCCGCTGGGACAGGGCGGCGATCGCCGAGGGCGTCGAGCTGATCAGCGACGCCATGGCGACGGCGCCGATCGGGCCCTACCAGCTGCAGGCGGCGATCGCGGCGGTGCACGACGAGGCGGCCCGCGCCGAGGACACCGACTGGCGCGAGATCCTTGGGCTTTACGACCTGCTTCGCGTGATGGCGCCCGGCCCGATGGTCACGCTCAACCGCATCGTCGCCGTCGCGATGGTCTACGGGCCGCGCACGGGCCTGGACGAGCTGGAGCGGGCCGAGAAGGATCCGGCGCTGGCCGGGCATCACCGGGTCGCCGCGATCCGGGCGCACCTGCTGGAGATGGCGGGGGAGGCCGAGGCGGCACGGGCGGAGTTCAAGCTCGCGGCGGCCCGCACGCTCAGCGCGCCCGAACGCCGCTACCTGGAAGCCAAGGCGTCGGCATGAGGCATCTTGAGCGTATCGACTGGGCGCCGCGCCGCGAGGTCGACCGGGGTGAGTGGCCTTACAGCATCCCCGCCGTTGCCCAGCTGATCGACGAAGGTGGATTCGATGTGCCCGGGGGGGTGACGATCCTGGTGGGTGAGAACGGGTCCGGCAAGTCCACGCTGGTCGAGGCGTTCGCGATGGTATATCCGAGGCACGGTGCGGAGAGCTCAAGCCCGATCCCGGTCACGGGGCCCGGCGCCAGCGATGAGGACTCGCCGCTGCACTGGCACCTCAAGGCGCGCACCCACCGCATGGCCGCGCCCGGCGGGTTCTTCCTGCGGGCCGAGGCGATGCACGCCTACCTGTCCCGCATCGACGCCGACCCGGCCGAGCGGCGGGCGTGGGGCGGGCAGAGCATGCAGGCCCGCTCGCACGGCGAATCCTTCCTGGAGGTGCTGCGGCACCGCTTCTGCGACCGGGGGGTGTACTTCCTCGACGAGCCGGAGTCGGCGCTGTCACTGCAGTCCTGCCTCGCCCTGCTGGTGATCCTCGATGCGCTGAGGCAGGAGGGGTCGCAGGTGATCATGGCCACCCACTCCCCGGTGCTCGCGGCGCTGCCGCAGGCCACCCTCATCGAGATCGGGGAGTGGGGGATGCGCCGGGTCACCTGGGAGGAGCTGGAGCTGACCCGGTCGTGGCGTGGCTTCCTCGACGCACCGCAGCGCTGGCTCAAGCACCTGTTCGGGTAACTAGCATCGCAGCGCGTGCCGGAAAACGTTGCGGCATAACGGATATGAGTCGGTCCAGGGCTAGCGGGCCATCACGTAGCGGTCCTCGCTGGGGATGATGATCCACAGCACGATGTAGGCGATGAACTGCGGGCCCGGCAGCAGGCAGGACAGGACGAACAGCAGCCGCATGATCCCCGGCGACACGCCGAAACGGCGCGCGAGGCCGGAGCAAACGCCGGCTATCCACCGGTTGTCACGGGGCCGGACGAGGCGTGGCTTTGTCGAAGTCATGCTTCAACGGTAGGCCCGCCGTTCCAGCCCGCCCTCGATCCGCAGGCGGAATCGGCGTGCCGCCTCCCCGTAAGGGCCACCCGGAGGCGTGCGCGCCTGCGGTAATGTCGTCGAGGTGGGGCACGATCATGACCATGCGCACGGTCCTGGATCCTTGAGTGCCGACGCCGACCGGCGGTGGCTGCGCCTGGCGCTCGTGCTCATCGCCGGTTTCATGGTGATCGAGGTCGTGATCGGACTGGTCGCGCGGTCGCTGGCGCTGCTGTCCGACGCGGCGCACATGCTCACCGACGCCGTGTCGATCATGCTGGCGCTGCTCGCCATCGACCTGGCCAAGCGCCCCGCCAAAGGCACGTATACGTACGGTTTCAAGCGGGCCGAGATCCTGTCGGCGCAGGCCAATGGGCTCACATTGCTGCTGCTCGCGGCGTGGCTGACCTACGAGGCGGTCCGGCGCCTGATCTCCCCGGCCCAGGTGATCGGCTGGCCGGTCGTGCTCACCGCGCTGGCGGGCATCGGCGTCAACATCCTCGCCGCGTGGGCGATCTCCCAGGCCAACCGCACCAGCCTCAACGTCGAGGGCGCCTACCAGCACATCGTCAGCGACCTGTTCGGCTTCATCGCCACCGCCGTGGCCGGCGTCATCATCATCCTGACCGGCTTCAACCGCGCCGACGCGATCGCCTCGCTGGTCGTGGTGGCCCTCATGGTCAAGGCCGGGCTGGGCCTGCTGCGCGACTCGGCGCGCATCTTCCTGGAGGCGGCCCCGGCCGGGATCCACCCCGATGAGGTCGCCGATCGGCTGCTGGCCCAGCCGTCCATCGTGGAGGTGCACGACCTGCACGTGTGGGCGATCACCTCCAACGAGCCGGCCCTGTCGGCGCATGTGCTGGTCGAGCCGTCGGCGGACTGCCACGCCGCCCGGCTGGACCTTGAGAAGCTGCTGGACGACGAGTTTCGCATCACCCACACCACGCTCCAAGTCGACCATGTGGGGGAGCGGTACCTGCAGATCAGCCGGCCCGCCCCGCCGCGGTGCTGAGTGCTCAGGGTCGTCTCCCTCGTGCCCTCGCTGACCGAGGCGGTCGCCCTGACCGTGCCCGAAACCCTTGTCGGGGCGACGGACTACTGCACCCATCCGGCAGGGCTCACTGTCCCGCGAGTGGGCGGCAGCAAATATCCTGACCTAGGAACAGTTCTCGCCCTCGAACCCGACGTGGTGCTCATGAACGTCGAGGAGAACCGGCTCTCCGACGCGCAGGCGCTGCGCGCCGCCGGCGTACGGATTTATCAGACGTATCCCCAGACGGTGGAGGATGCCCTGCGCGAGCTGGGTGACATGCTCGCCTTCCTCGGCGTCGCGCGCGAACCCGCCTGGCTGGCCGCGGCCCGCGCGGCTTGGAACCGCGCCCGGGGTACGCCGACGCCGGTCAGGTCGGTGATCCCGGTATGGCGCAAGCCGTGGATCGTGCTCGGCCGGGATACCTTCGCCGGTGACGTCCTGCGCCGCCTCGGCATCGACAATGTTTACGCCGATGACGCCGAGCGCTATCCGCGACCGCGACTGGACGACATCCTGGAGCGCCAGCCGGAGCTGATCATCCTGCCCGACGAACCGTACAGATTTACCAAAGACGATGGGCCGCAGCACTTTCCCGCGATCAGCTGCGCGTTGGTGTCCGGGCGCCACCTCACCTGGTACGGCCCGAGTCTCGCCGAGGCACCCGCGCTGCTGCGAAGGCAGCTATTCTCCCGATGATGGAAAACGACCTACGGAAACTGACCGTCATCAGCTGGTCGGCGATCGCCGCCTTAGCCGTGCTGCTGGCGGTGGTGGCGTGGTTGGCCTGGCCCGAGCCGCCTCCCGGTGATCCGCCGCGCGCCCGCGAGTACCGCGACTACGACATGTGCCTGCTCACCGACGAGCGCGGGATCCAGGGCGACCCGGCCTCCAAGGTGTGGCAGGGCCTTCAGTCGGTGTCGGTGGAGACCAAGTCGCGCGTGTCATATCTGCCCGTCACGGGGGAGCAGACCGAGGCGGTCGCGGCGCAGTTCGTGGCGACGCAGGTGCAGCAGAGCTGCGACATCATCGTCGCGGTCGGGGCGCCGCAGTTGGCGGCCACTGCCGCGGCGGCCGCCAGGTATCCCGAGGTGCGGTTCGTGACCGTGGGCGGCACGGCCACCGGACCGAATCTGTCCAATGTGGATGCAGGTTCGGTCGCGGCGCACGTGCGGCCTATGGTGCGCTAGGCCCGACGTCGGCGGCGGTCAGTGCGCGGCGGAAACCGCCGGTGCTGTACTCGTCGGCGCCGACGTCCTTGGCGGTGCCGCGGGTCTGCAGGTCCATATCGAGCACGACGGTGCCGTGTGAGCCCGTGGCCGTGTCGATGGCCGGGCTTGACGCGCTGGACAGCCGCCACAGCCCCGAGGTGTCCTGCGCCAGCAGGGGATTGACCGAGCGGAAGCCGGACGAGGGCATGTCGCCGCCGGTGCCCTGCCAGACGATGTTGCCTGACCAGGAGTTGTTGGTGCCCTTGCTGATGTTCACCACGCCCGAGCCGTTGCCGCGGAAGATGTTGTTGGCGAAGGTGCAGGCGTTGGGGCCGAAGGTGTTTCCACCCTGAAGATCAAGCAGCACGCCCGAGCCGACGACCGTGTTGAACGCGACAAGCACGCGATCCGGCCGGGCATGCTCGGTGGATCCTGTCGTGTCATCAGCGATGTTTCCGGAACCGGCGATGATCTGCCCGGTACCCCCCTGAATCAAATTGTTGATGACAACATGGTCGTTGTCGTAGAACCGGATGCCCGAAGATCCACCCAGCTCGATGTTGCCTTCCACGCGGTTGCGGTTGCCGTGGCGCAGCACGATGGAGCCGCGGCTGTTGCGCAGCGTGTTGTAGCGGATGATGTTGTCGCTCGACTTCACCGAGATCGCCTCGGCATCCCCGTTGGCCTGCTCGAACAGGTTGTACTCGATGATGCCGAAGGAGGAGGCCAGCTGGCGGAAGGAGTAGCCGTGGCGGATCGACTCGCCACCGTTGGAGCCGCTGAAAGAGTGGTTGAGGAAGTAGTTGTGGTGGATCCACGGCCGCTGCGCCATGTCGTTGGAGCCGGGGCCGCTGGTCTGGAGGAAGACGCCTTCGCTGCTGCGGTTCTGGAAGGTGTTGTGGTCGACCTCGATGTCGTTGCCGACGGTGGTGACCCAGTTGCCGCCGCTTGACAGCTGCACAAGGTTGCGGCTGAAGCGGTTGTGGTGCCCGGTGAGGCTGATGCTCGCGGAGCCGGTGAACCGGAAGCCGGAAACCTCCACATAGGACACTGAGCCGAAGCTGAACGTGCTGGAGCCGGTGATCGTTGCCCCACCGACGTTTTGCGCCGTCACCCGGATCGGGTTGCCGGCAGCGCCAGAGCGGGTCAGCCTGATCGCCGAACCGGCAGAGTAGGTGCCGTTGGTCAATGCTATGTGGGTACCCGCAACGGCGTTATCGAGCGCGGACTGCAATGCCGACAGCGACGACACGACGATCGTGTTCGTGTCGGCGGGGTTGACCATCAGCCGGTCCAGATTGGGCCCGCCGTTGGCGGTGGAGGAGGTGGCCCGCACGGTGTTGGAGCCGGCGGTCAGCGACGCGACGACGCTTGTCTCTTGCCACGTGTCCCAGTTGGTGGTGCTGTTGAACGCCAGGTCGTTGGCCACGAGCGTGCCGTTGACCGCGATGTCCATGGGCCGGTTGGTGGTGGTGCCGTTGGCGAACCGGATCGTCAGGCGGTAGGTGCCGCCGCTGGATACGTTGACCGTCCACTCCAGATAGGAGCCGACGACGTTGTCGAGGTTCACGAACCCCGTGCCGGTGTAGTTGAGATGGTTGGCCTCCACCACGCCTTGCGAGATGAATGCCTGCTCGGCCTGGTACTCGTTGGTGGGCGGCACCACGCTGAAGTCGAGATAGTCCACGTTGGGCCCGCCGTTGACAGTGGTCGCCGTCGCCCGGATCGTCACCGTGCCCGCCTGTACCGGGGTGGTGAGGCTCCTTGTCTGCCACATGTCCCAGCCGCCGGTGCCGTCGAACGCGACATCGTTGCCCACGAGCGTGCCGTTGACCGTGATGTCCATGGGCCGGTTGGTGGTGGTGCCGTTGGCATAGCGGATCAGTATGCTGGCCGCGCCGGCGATGTCCGCCGTGACCGACCACTCCACGTAGCTGCCGGTGATGTTGGTGTAGTCGACGAACCCGGTGCCGGAGAAACCGGCATGGTTGTTGGCGATCGTGCCCTGCGAGATCGTGGCCAGCTCGGCCTCGTAGCGCACCGGCGCCGCGCTCGCGGGGGTAATACCAAGGGCCATCAGTGCAATGGCGGTCAACGCCGCCAGGAAAGCCTTCATCGCGCCTCCAAAAGGTTTTCCACCCCAACGGGCGCGAGGCGATGGGGTCGATTTCGCTAGCTGTCAGGAAACCGCCGCCGTGCCTGTTTTGTCAACGAACGGCGGCGCTTTTCTTCCAGCCGCCGTTCGCGGGCGGCGCGGCTGGGCTTGGTGGGCTTGCGCGACGGTCCGGGCGGGGCAACCGCCTCGCGCAGCAGCGCCGCCAGACGGGTTCGTGCGGCCTGGCGGTTGGCCAGCTGCGCCCGGTGCTCGCTGGCGGTGACGGTGACCGACTCCCGGCCCAGCCGCTCGAGCGCCCTGCCGCGCAACGGTTCCGGCAACTGCTGGAGGTCGAAGGTCAATTCGACGCGGCTGTCGGTGGTGTTGACACCCTGCCCGCCCGGGCCAGAGCTGCGCGAGAAGCGCTCGCGCAGCTCGGCTCCGGCAATCACGAGCCGGTCGGTCACCCGTAAATCTTCGGCCATGACACGTGCGGGCTCACTTTCTGACCACTACCACGGTTTCCTGAGGAAGATCATCAATGACGACCCAGCGCGCCGGGTCGAACTGCGAGCGCTGGAAGTCGACGAAGATCTCGGGCTGGTTGAAGCCCTGATGGAACTGCCACTCCCACGCGCCGTTGTGCTTGCGCAACACGAACAGGTCAATCTTGCCGTAGCGCAGGTTCTGCGACTCGCGGTCGAACTCGGCCGGGTCGGTGATCTCCGCCAGCCGTTGCACCTCCGCGACCCGCTCGAACGTGCGCGACACAGAACTACCCAGATCGTTGCCGACATATCCGTGCCACGGCAGGTACGACCACAGCCGCTCGTCCACCGACAGCGCCTGCACCTCGGGGTTGGGGCCCTTGACGCCTTCCACCGCCTGCTTGATCGGGTTGATCGGGAACCACTTCGTCGGGTTCTCGAAGCCCACCGCATACGAGCCGTCCGGATACGGCTCGCGGTAGGCCCGTTCGGTGTAGTCGGCGTAGCGCCCGCCGAAGTTGGGCATCCAGTCCATGCTGAACGTGAACCCGGCCCAGGCGAACACCAGCGCCAGCG
>Ga0209382_10001652_pt1 | contig 34580 bp, 41 predicted proteins | sample SoiMetdeltSBSDD5_FD_187599 | JGI IMG/M metagenome (GOLD analysis project Ga0209382, IMG submission 187599) | Bulk soil microbial communities from a Populus tree surrounding site in Tennessee, USA - Soil MetaG P. deltoides SBSDD5 (SPAdes) (version 2) | ecosystem: Environmental > Terrestrial >... | reverse complement strand
CGCCGCTCGACGCTCGAATGGCAGCGGCACGCCGGATGGGAGGGGCACAACGTATGCGGCCTTCGGTGGCAGTTCGTCCCGACGAGGGCTGAGCGAGCAGTCCAACGGTGTCAGTTCCGCCCAAGCGGTCACCCTGGGCGACGAGCAGGCCGTCAGTGAGAGCCGACCCGCGACCGAGTTTTTCGGCGACCTCAACGCGATGGCGCCGCTCGCAGCAGGGCGTCAACGTCGTTCTTCCAGAATCTCGCGAAGAAGACCGTGGCGTGACCGGCGGTCTGGTCGCTGCCCGGTATGAGCAGTACGCGGCCATTCTTGACCCGCTTGATCTCACGGTCCAGGATTCCAAGCTCCGGTGGGTTACGCTCGTCGTCCGCCGAGTTGATCGCAAGCAGCACGGCCTGGATCCGCTCCAGCCCTGAGGCGGCGTTGTAGTCGCCCGAAGACTCCCACTGGTAGAGGACATCATTGGCGTCGGCCGTGAAGGGCGCGCTGAGCCGTTGGTTGAGAAGCGCGTCGGCTTTCTCCCGCGTGGGCGCTGCCCTCTGCAGAGCCTGATTGCCGCCGTTGGTGGCGAGGCCGTAGAAGATGGAGGCAAACTGTGCGCTCCGCAGTGGGCTCGAATAGTTGCCGTTCTTCCACTCCGGGTCGTTGCGGATGGAATCAATGATCAGCCGCCGAAGGATCCAGTTTCGACCTGACATCTCCGTGGGCAGCGACGCCATCGGCACGGCGATTTCCATCAGTCCCGGATGTTTCTGGGCCAGGATCCACGTCTTCATGCCACCCATGGAAAATCCAAGAACGACCCGCAGACGTTGTATACCCAGATGTTCCGTGACCAACCGATAGTGCGCGTTAACCATGTCGTCGAGGTTGTACTTCGGAAACCGCGTACCCATTCCATCTGACGGCTTGCTCGACTTACCGTGACCGATGGCGTCCGGCAGGATCACGTAGTAGCGACTGGCATCGAGCGGCTGCCCTGGACCGAAAAGCTCGCCCCCAAACACCGGCGCAAGCATGCTCTGGCCCGATTGCGTCGTCCCGTGCAGAACAAGAACTGGCTCGCCCGTTCGTGCGCCCAGGGTCGCGTAGTGGAGTCGTAGCTCCGGCAAGACCTCGCCGGTATGAAACTGGAAGTCGCGGACGATCCAGTCTCCCTCCTTCGGCGCCGGAAAGTCTGCAGCAAGAACTGGGAAGGCGGCGAGAACGAACGCGAGCGTGAACACAATCCTTGGAAGCGAGTCGAGCTTCATATCGGCCTCCTTGGGTGCGGGGACGGTATGATATCTCAGTCGAAGGCTCAGCCGCGCTAGAAGACCGTGGGGCCCGACGATCCCGGCGTGCGCGTTACGCTACCTTCTCGTAGACGCCTGCGCAGTTCAAGTGGCCGACTTTCGATGATTAGTCGATCATATTTCGCCTTTGCAACTACCAACCTCGACTGGAAATCGCGCAACGAAATCCCAATGGAAAATGCTGAGTCGATCTCTTCAAAGGCAAAAAGTGTGTCCTTTGCCAAGGCGGACGGGCCAAAAAGCGAGCACGATGAAAAGAAAAAGCCGAAGAGCAAGGCGGTGGATAGTTGGCCGGTTGATTTCATGAATCATGTCCCCGCCGGCCACTGCGTGGGCGCTCAGCCGGCGCGGTGATTCTACTTCATCGGCGACTTTCTTCGCCTCGGCGAGATGCAAGAAGCGAAAGTTGTCAACTGAAGGGGTTGTGTCCCGAAGCGTGTGGAAAAATTCGAACGCGTTCTCCGTTCGCTGAGATCCTCACTTCTACGTAACGCCCACGTTGAGCGGACGCGGCGAGCGCAGGCGAGCCAGCGGTCCGCTCCAGCGGGAAGTTCGACGCCACGCCGCGGTGCAGTCACGGTATGGCCGGTCTCACTGAATGATCTCTGTTGCCCGCAGGAGGACGGACTGCGGAATCGTCAGCCCGAGCGCCTTGGCGACCTTGAGGTTGATGACCAGCTCGAACGTTCGCGGTCGCTCCACAGGCAGGTCACCCGGCTTCGCGCCCTTTAGGATCCTGTCGACGAAGTAAGCGGCCCGCTTGTGCATGTCCGCGTAGCTTGGCCCAAAGGACATCAATCCCCCCGCCTCGACTAGTTCCCGGTAGGCATGCACCCCGGGGAGCCGGTGGCGGGTAGCGAAGTCCATGATGAGCGCGCGGTGGTGCAGGAGCAGCCGATCGGCCAGGACGAGGAGCGCGTCGGGTCGCTCCCTGGTCATCACGGCAAGCGCGCTCTTGATCTCTTCCTCAGTCTTCACCCCGAGGGATAGGACTCTCATTCGCAGCACCTGGGCCGCGGCTTGGACTTGCTTCTCGGCGAGTACCTGGAGCGGGCTGCTCGCATTCCAGAGCACGGCGATGTACGAGGCGCTGGGGACAACTTCCCTGAGCAGCTCGAGTCGCTTCGCGTCTATTTCCGTCGAGATCGCGGTCAACCCGGTGATGTTCCCGCCAGGATGGCTGAGCGACGGGACGATGCCCGTTCCCACGGGATCGCCGACCGCGGTCATGACGACAGGGACCGAGGTTGTCGCCTTCTTGACTGCGAGGGTGGCGGGTGTCCCGGCGGTTACGATCACCGCGACCTTCAGGGCGAGTAGCTCCCCGATGAGGGCAGGGAAGCGATCATACTTCCCCTCCGCCCACCGATACTCGATCAGGACGTTTCGGCCCTCGACATACCCGAGGTCGCGCAACCCCTCGCGGAACGGCCCGACGAGATTAGCCTCGAGGGCCGCCGTGGAGTTTCCAAGAAACCCTATCCGGTACACGTTGTCCGTCTGCTGGGCCTGGGCGGCGAGTGACCCCAGCAGAATGCCGAGGGTGATGATGAAGCCGATCCCTTTGACCGTCACGTCGGCCTCGTCGAGGCTTTCACGTTCTTGCCCTGAGCTTCTTCAATGTGATAGCGGCGCCGCGATTCGATCCTTCTCGTACGTGTTCACGAGACCACGGCAGAACCGAAGTTCCGCTCTCAGCGCAGCCCAATGCGCTTTCCGTCGACGCTGCGACATCCACCAGTTGCCCACTTGAGCAAGGGCGAACCCCAAGGCGACACCGAACAAGGGCATGAAGTTTCCCTTCAACAGCTCTGGCCACCAGTTCATCGGTTCCGCCGTTCGTTCAGCGTTCGCAGCGCCGCCTCGAGCAGCTCGCGCAACTCGCGGTCCCGCGCGTCCCTAGCCTCACGCCGCCGCTGCCGACTGAGCACCGCCCGACACTTTCCCGAGCACGCCCGCTAGCGACCTCTCAGCGGCCGGTCACAGCCGGGCGCGGGAACCGCCGGGATGCTACTCCAGACCCCCGCTAGAAGCGCACGTGCGGCTTGAGAGCGGACGGGTTCGACTTCGACGTTGGGTCGCGACACCGTTTTCTTTGCAGTTGAATCGGCGAGTGACGAGGGCCGTGATCATGTGCAGCTCTGATCGGTAGGCTCGGGGCCATGGCCGGGCTGACCGGGCTCCCTATGGACCGACCTCACTGGCATAGAAAATGGAGGGTGAGGGGCCTCCGTGGAGGCTTGGTCATGGCAGACCAACAACAACCGGAGATTCGAGGAGGACAACAACCGGAACGGCCCCCGATTCAAGGCGGACTCTTGGAAACCCGCCATGGTGTGCTCTCCATCGAGTACCGATGCTGTGGACGCGTAATACATGAAGTGCCCACGCACATCCTTATGGCACTACTCGGTAAGGGCGCTCGGGACGGCCATGTCGACCATGTGATGTGTCCCGTGTGCAAAGACGGCTACGACATCACCGTGGTACCCCGCATTAGCAACCATGATCTGGAGGGAGAGTGAAAGCCTAATCATCGGCGATGACATCCCGAACAGCGGCCCAACTCATCCCCTTGTAAACTTCCTGAGGCGCGGCCGGCAGCGCTCGGCGCCGGCTTCGGGCCTCAGGCTTGAGGTACGTAGACGCACGTAGGACCTTGGCCCACATGGCCCAGCGGCCAAGCAGGGCGATAGACTGATCGGGCCTTCCCGCTGGGCTACTAATGGACACCGCCGGCGTCCCGCCCTCCTGGCATCTGGCTTGGCCTCTTGTTGACGCTTCCAAGGGACAGTCAGATGGACGAACAAACCATTCGCGAAAAGGCGCGCGCGGTTATTCAAAGCGGCAAGCTCCCGAGCCGGAACCCTGACCGTAGCTGGGGAGGTCCGGGCGTCGGCGCGCCATGTGCGATCTGCGACCTGCCGGTGCGACGCACGGAGATGGAGTTCGAGATCCAGTTCGCCCGCGACGGCAGCAACCCCGGACTGGACAAATTCCATGTCCACCTGCAGTGCTTTGCGGCGTGGGAGTTTGAGCGGGGATCACTACTCGACGAGTCCTGAGCCCTACCCATGGAAGAAGACGCCCTTCGTGGTCTGATCCGAGAAAAGCTCGCTGATGGTCGCTTGCCCCGGAACGGTATCCCGCCCGTCTGGGGCGGCGTCGGGGACAACGAAACGTGCGGCGCCTGCGACCTCACCATCAAGAGTCAATTCGTGATGGCGAGGATCACTGATGGCATCAAGGCGGCCCAGCTTCACGTCCGATGCTTCTACTACTGGGACGCCGAGCGGACGCCGCCGGGGCGTCGAGGAATGATGCTGTCGGACCCGTCGCCTGCTGCGCCTCCGCGCCGAGCGGCGCAGCGAACACGGCTCCGAGACCAGTGACGAAGGCGCGACGGTCCATGCCTCGGACCTCCGGCTGGCGGGATCGTAGCGCCCGGCGACCGAGGCAGCAAGGCTCGTGTTGAGTCGCGCGCCCGTTCTTCCCCGACTCGATTTTTCATACCCGTCGTTGGGCTCGCCAGTGGATACCATGACCGTGAGTCCAACGGAGGCGGCTGACAGGATACGCGAGATGCGAGGTGCTGCTTGACTCGACGACCCGAGCACGAAGAGATCGCGCGTTGCGCGTATGAACTCTTCCTCTCGCGCGGCGCAGAAGACGGCCGCGACCTTCAGGACTGGTTGGAGGCGGAACGTCAGCTGACCAAAGCACCAAAGCGCCCAGCAAAGAAGCCGGCCGCACGAGGCGCCGCTCGGTGAAGTTCTAGCGACTGCGCTGATCGCCAACGCCCCGACCCCAACGGTCTCATCGCCAGAGTCGGAGCGCGCCTCACGACTTGCTCCTTCCCAGTCGCACTGCGCTTGTGCATTCCGCTCGGTGGAATTACGAACGTCGCTCGGCCGCCGTTTCGTAACCAGCTCGGAGGATGTGCGGGCCTTGCAGCTTCATCGCGCGACCCCACGGCATGCGAGCAGCCGGTGCCCCACGCACGCTAAGGTGGCCCCACGGCTAAACTCCGAGACGTGGTCATCCTCGTCTCGGTGCTCGCTGGCGCGATCGGCATGCTCGTCACGTACGCGACAATGACACTCGGGGCTGCAGCCCATGCCGGGCGCGATCCGCATTGGTACTGGGTCCTCGGTCTTGTTGGTCTGATGCCTGCCTGGCTCATTGCGTTCGTCTCGCTGCTGCCGACGACCACGGACGGTCGGGTTCCGCTCCTTTCAGCTGCCGCGTGGATCCTCTCTCCGGCCGCCGGCCTCATCGGTGTGATCGCGACGGAGACTGTGATCAGGGAGCCGGCCCGCGTAACGCACGACGGTAGCGCTCGGCGTTGCTGGGTCCTGGGGGCCGTCGCCGTCGGTCCGGCGTGGGTGATCGCGATCCTTGGTCACGTCGTGGGATGACGCTCACTGGAGCGATCAAAGGATGACGTGGTGGCAGCGCGGCATCATCTACCAGATCTATCCCCGATCGTTCATGGACAGCAACGGCGACGGGACCGGCGATCTGCCGGGCATCATCAGCCGGCTGGAGTACCTGGAATGGCTCGGCGTGGATGCGATCTGGATCTCGCCGATCTTTCCGTCGCCGATGGCGGACTTCGGCTACGACGTCTCGGACTATACCGGCATCGATCCGTTGTTCGGGACGCTGGACGATTTCGACCGGCTCCTCGCCGATGCGCACCGCCGCGGGCTCCGGGTGCTGCTCGACTATGTTCCCAACCATACGTCCGACCGGCACCAGTGGTTTCGGGAATCCCGCTCGTCGCGCGACAACCCGCGGCGGGACTGGTACATCTGGCGCGACCCGGCGCCGGACGGCCGGGTGCCCAACAACTGGCTGAGCGCCTTCGGTGGGAGCGCCTGGGAATGGGACGCCGCAACCGGCCAGTACTACCTCCACACCTATGTGAAGGAGCAGCCGGACCTCAACTGGGCGAACCCGGAGGTCGAGGCCGCCATGCTCGACGTTCTGCGATTCTGGTTTGACCGCGGGGTCGACGGTTTCCGCATCGACGCGCTCCGGCAGGTCTGCAAAGACCCTGAGTTTCGCGACAACCTGCCGAATCCGGACTGGACGCCTGACCAGCGCCCGTACAATTCGTTGCTTCCGGTCTACTCGGCGGACCGGCCGGAGAACTTGGGAGTCGTGCGCCGCTTTCGCGAAGTCGCCGACGCCAACCCGGACCGCGTCCTGCTCGGCGAGTTGTGGGTGCCGATCGAGCGGTTGATGGTGTACTACGGCGTGCGGGGCCTGCATCTGCCGCTCAACTTCCACTTGATCACGACGCCCTGGAAGGCTCGGGCCGTCTCGGCGTTGATCGATCAATACGAATTGGCCCTGCCGCCGGGGGCGTGGCCGAACTGGGTGCTCGGCAATCACGACCGGTCGCGCGTCGCGAGCCGAGTCGGGCCGGCGCAGGCGCGCGTCGCGGCCATGCTGCTCCTCACGCTTCGCGGGACGCCGACGCTTTACAACGGCGACGAGATCGGCATGCAGGATGTGCCGATCCCGCCGGACGCGGTACGGGATCCGTTCGAACAGAACGTGCCGGGACGGGGCTTCGGCCGCGATCCGGAGCGCACGCCACTGCAGTGGGACGCCGGTCCGCATGCGGGGTTTTCGGCCGCGACGCCGTGGCTGCCGATCGCCGACGACTACCGGACGGTCAACGTCGCGGTCGAGCGGGCCGACCCCCGATCGATGCTCTCACTGCACCGGGCGCTCATCGGTCTGCGGCGCGCCACGCCCGCGCTGGCCGTGGGCAGTTACCGCGCGATCTACACGGACGATGACCTGCTGGTCTACGAGCGCGAGGCCGACGCCTATGGCTTGCGTGAGGTGGCGCTGAATCTCTCAGGCCGGCCGCGCGTGTACCGGAGGTCCGGAGGGCCGGCGCGGATTCTGATCTCGACGCATCTGGACAGGCGCGACGAACGTGTCGCCGGCGCGCTGGAATTACGGGCGGACGAAGGCGTGGTGCTCGAGCCGGCGCGGTAGCCCGGCGGCGCGCCGCAGCCGTAATTACCGCGTCCGCAGTTGCGTTCCTCGTCCACGAGCGTCCGATGATTTTCGTCGTGCACTTGCCTCGTCCTCATGCACCTGCCGGTCAAGTCTGGGCCTTGCTGGAAAACTTCGACGGGGACGCGCTCATGATGATGGGCGTCTGCCCAACGTTCGTGAGCTATAACGCCGACGTCATCGACTAATCGGCCCGGCGACTTCCACGCAGCGTCTCGAAACGCTCGTCGGCGACACGAGCGCGAATCCGACGGCGGCGCGGAGGAGGCGGGCGCGCGCGTCGGTCACGATCTCGCAGGCCTCGCCTGGATCGCGGCCAGGACGCCTTCTGCGATACGTCGAGGCCGTTCCGCGATGCCCCAAACTTCGGCGGTGCGACTGCGCGGATCCACCTCGATGACCTTCGTTCGCGCCGTCACCGGCACGCTGTCGTGAGTGAGGCCACGCAGGGCGCCGTCCAGCGGAGCGGCGAGCGTAATCGAGTCGATCTGCGCGACGAGCTGGCCCTGACAGACAGCGTCGCCGATCTGCGCCTTGGTGCGGAACACCCCGTCGATGGGAGCGTAGACGTAGCGGTCGCGGGCGTGGCCGCCGATCTCGCGCGGTTCGCCTTCGAGTGGCCGCGATGAGCCTTCGGTGATGACCGTGCCGAGCCGTTCCCAGCTTGTCTCGACGACGACATCGGCGTGGTGTCCGGCGATAAGGCTCGGGCCAAGGCCGATGGTGAACGGGGCGAGGCCGCGCTGAACCTCCGCGGCCGCGTGCTTCTGCATCCGCGCATCCACTAGCGCCGCGGGTCGGAGCGTCGCCAGCAGCGAATCGCCTCGCCGCCAATGACCGTGCTCTTGATGTCGTCGAGGGCGTTGGCGCGTACTGCCCGTACGCCATCGAGCGCCGCTTGTCCGTCGAACACGGCGTCGGCGAAGGCCATCCCGCGCCGGGTCGTCGTGGGCTCCGGCTGGTTGTGCAGCACGACCGCGTGCCCGTTGCTGAAGAGCAGGTGGGCTACCGCCGACCCGATGTCACCGACGCCACGAACGAGACAGACGAAGTCCAGGGTGGGAGCCATTACGGGCGCTGATTCTACCTTGCCGCAGACGCACTCACCGTCCTGGAGCGAGGCAAGCTCCCGCACACCATCACGCACAACAACGACGCCGGCGAGCGGCCCACCGACGCAGCCGTCGAACAACGCCCCGATGGCGCCGCGCGCCGCCACCGGATCCGCCGCGTCGACAGCCAGCCTGGATCAGCGTGGTGACGGCGGCGCGGAAGGGCTCGCGCTGGTTAAAGCACTGTGCTGAAGCCTACCGCTTCCAGATATGCTCTGTGGAGCATATACTGGCGCCGCGATGCGGCTCGGGGGCAACGAGTTCAACCGCTCCGAGTTGGCCGGTGCGTTCGGCGACCTCGGCACGCTGATCCCGTTCGTCGTCGGCTACGTGACGATCACCGGGCTCGATGCACAGGGCGTGCTCGTGCCCTTCGGCGTGCTCGCCATCGCAAGCGGCCTCTACTTCCGCACGCCGATGCCGGTCCAGCCGATGAAGGCCATCGCGACCGTCGCCGCCACCCAACCTGCGCTCGCGACGCCGGCCGTCATCTTCGTGTCGGCCGTGGTGACGGGCCTCTTCTGGCTGATCATGGGCGTAACGGGCGCCGTATCGTGGCTCGCGGCAGTCACCAGCCGGCCCGTCGTGCGCGGGATCATGCTCGGGCTAGGCCTCAGCTTCATCGCCGAGGGCGTCAGGCTAATGCACCAAGGGCCGGCGCTCGCGGTCGGCGGGGCCGTTCTCACGTTCGCGCTGCTCGGACGCCCACGCTTGCCGGCGATGCTGGTGTTACTCGGCTTCGGCGCCGTGGCCGCTCTCGCCGTAGACGTCGATCTTATTCACGACCTGACGGCACTCGCGCCGCGCTTCCAACTGCCGACGCTGCAACTACCGTCGCCAGGATGGGGCGATATTCTGACCGCGACGCTGGTGCTCGCCGTGCCTCAAGCCGCGCTAACGCTCGGGAACGCCGTGATCGCGACGGCCGAAGAGCACAACGAACTATTCCCGCGCCGACCGATCACGGTACGCCTGCTCGCGTTTGATCACGCGCTGATGAACCTGGTCGCCGCGCCGCTCGGTGGCGTGCCGATGTGCCGAGGCGCCGGCGGCATGGCGGGCCACGTACGCTTCGGCGCGCACACAGGTGGGGCCGTGGTGATTCTTGGTGTCCTGTTACTCGGCTCGGGGCTGTTCTTCGCCGACTCGATCAGCACGCTCTTCCGACTATTCCCGATGCCTGTGCTCGGCGTGATCCTGTTCTTCGGCGGCGTCGAGCTGGCAGCGAGCGTGAACGGCGAGCCGTTCTCACGCCTCGAGCGGACGGTCCTCGTTGTGACGGCGGGGCTAGCGCTCCTGAACATGGGCGTCGCCTACGTCACCGGGTTGCTGCTGTACCATGCGGCGAGACGCGGCCTCATCAAGATCGAGTGAACCGCCGACCGTGACGGGCGAATCGTCGCGACAATCCCCGGCGCGCGTCGCCGGGGGTTGTCCTGTCCGGGTGCTACAGCTTGCCGACCTTGCCGGACTTGATCACGTCGACGAGGACGTTCCATTCCGCCTTCTTGAGACTGACGATGTTGCCCGCCTCTCCGATGCGGACGGTATCGCCTTCCATGACGACCTCCGGGCAGGCCGAGCAGGCTGGGCAGAGTGAGATCTTGTCCATGGCAGCTTCCCTCCTTCAATGTGCTGGCAGACGACGCCGCGCCGTGCGCTTGAGGCGTCCCAGGTGTTGAGGATCGTCTTCACTTCGCGTCGTAGGCTGTCGAGGTCGGCCAGCTTTTGTTCGAGTAGCGCGCGCACGTGTACACATGGTCCCGGCTTTGCGCACCGCAGACTGATGATGTGGCCGATCTCCTTCAACGTCAGGCCGAGTCGTCGCCCTTGCGTGACGAAGTGCAGGATGCCCAGCGCGTCAGCGTCGTACACGCGGTAGCCGGCTGGGGTACGACGCGGCCTCGGCAGGATGCCCCGCGCCTCGTACAGGCGCAGCGCCCTTCGCGTGACGCCGCTTCTGGCGGCGACTTCTCCGATGGTCAACCTACGCTCGGCCACAAACCGAGGATAGACCTTGCCGCATAGGGCAAGGTCAAGCCGCCTCCACAGGCCGCTCGCCGGCCGCCACCGCAGGGGCACGCACCCTCGTAGTACTCTCGACCACCCGAGCCAACAGGTGATAGATGATGATGAGGTACGCGGTCACGAATCCTGCCCTGCTCAAGGCGCTGCTGGCGTTGGTGCCGGCCTGCATGCTGTCTTCGGGTTCGATTTTACAGTTCTTAAGGACACGAACCGCAACCGCGTTCCTTCAGCTGGTGGGTGCCGGTTGTCTGTTGTTGGTTGTTCTGACGCACGTCGCTGAGGTACTTCAGTGGTTCCCGTGGATGCACTGGGGCGAAGATCAGAGCGTTGGTCACTACGTCGACGTAGCGAGTGCTGTGCTCGGTATCGGGTTATTTCCGCTCGGATACGTCCTTCAGGCGTTTCGTGTTCCAGGCAGTCCGTGACAATGACCTGAGAGCGCGCAATGCCGTATCTCGTCGTGATCGTGGTGGCGTTCGTGGCCTCGGGGCTGACGTTCTTCTCGGGCTTCGGCCTCGGGACGCTGCTGCTGCCCGCGTTTGCCCTCTTCTTCCCCGCCGAACACGCCGTCGCCTTGACGGCGGTCGTCCACTTCCTCAACGGCCTCTTCAAGCTCGCGCTCGTCGCGCGCTACGCGAACCTCGCCATCGTCGTGCGGTTTGGCGTCCCTGCCATCGTCGCCTCGCTGCTCGGCGCCGCGCTGCTGGTACGGCTGGCGCGCATCGAACCGCTCGCGACTTACCACATCCTCGGCCGTGAGGCGCTCGTCACGCCAGTCAAGCTCGTCGTCGGCGGTCTGCTACTCGTCTTCGGCGTCGGGGAACTGCTGCCGGAGGCGCGCGAGCTGTCGTTCAGTCCTCGCTACCTGCCGTTGGGCGGCGCGCTCAGCGGCTTCTTCGGCGGGCTGTCCGGCATGCAGGGCGCGCTGCGGTCCGCCTTCCTCATCCGAGCGAACCTCTCGAAGGAGGCGTTCATCGCCACCGGAGTCGTCGTCGCGGCGCTGATCGACGTCTCACGGCTCGGCGTCTACGTCCGTGCGCTCGTGCGCGAGCACGCTCAGATCGACTACGTGCTCCTCGGCGGCGCTGTCTTGGCGGCGTTCGCGGGCGCCGTGGTGGGCAACCAGTCGCTGCACAAGATCACCATGCACGGCGTCCGGCTCATCGTCGGTGCGATGTTGCTCGTGGTCGCGGTCGGGCTCGCGGCCGGCGTCATCTAACGTCGCGCAGCTCGTCACGCCACTCGCGGCACGCCGTCTCGCTGCGGCTTGTAGATGATCGACGGGAACGGTCCGACGGCGTCGTTGCGTATTTTTTTCTTGGGTTGCCCAATCCAAACGGGCTTGTTTGACGTCTTATTGCAGATGACCAGCCGACACGACCCCGATTGGAGTTCACGCGTTCGACCGCTGATACGTACGCGGCTGAAGAATGGTCTGCTTCGGGTAGCACGTGTTGCCCAAACTTGGGCGGGACCCGGCATCGGTAAACCCTGCGACGCCTGCAGCTCGGTCATCGAGCGCGCCGATACCGAGTTCGAGATCGTCTTCACAGACGGGCGAACACTACGGCTTCATTTCGGCTGCCACAAGGTCTGGAAGCAGGAGCTGCAATGCGAGTCGTAGCGGGACCATTGATGTTGCACTCGGCGTGACCGGCATCACGCCGAACCACCTCCTTCGATCCGGCGCCAATACGACTTGAGCGAGCGGCGCTGGACGTCGGTGAGCCGCGAGCCGAACTTCTTCAGCGCGCCGTCGAGGGTGGACTCCGGGAGCGGCTTGCCGTCGACCATCATCCCCAGCTCGACCCCTGTGTTTCGCAGATCACGAACGAGGTCGCTGCTGAACCCTCCTCGCGCGCGGCCACGAGGAAGTCGCTCTCCCAGTCCGAGAAGTTATTCTCGTAGTTCTGCACCATGTCCTTCGTCGGCAGCTTCGGGGGCGTCAAATCGAAGTGCGATCTGCGATGCGTGCGGCAAGATGATTCCGCATGACGAAGCGCATTATGAGGTCGTCATCAACGGCCGCGAGATGCGTCTCGATCGAGAGTGCTTCCCGTGTCGTATGGACGAACTCACATAGAGCTTCACTGGTCGCGCTCGCGGCTCGCTCAGTCGCGTTGACGTTGTACGGCTGGCCCCCAATCGGCGTGGATCGTCTGATACATAGCGTCGCACCATATAATCTCGGAGCCCTTTTCCCTATCGCGAGAATTGCGAGGTGGCGCTATGGTTACGCGCTCATGGTGAAATCAGTGGATTACGCGAGCCGTATTCTCGTTGCTGTGGTCGTCGCGGCAATCGCTGCGCCGGCGGTGCACGACGGCGCACGCGCTCAGGAAGTTGCCAACGCGCAGCGTACCTACGAGCGTCCGCTGAGCGGAGATGAACGCGTCGTTCCCATCAGCCGAACGCCAGAAGGCTTCACACTCGGCGCCAGCAAGGCGGACATTTCGTATCAGATTCGGACGCGATGGGGTTTGGATTATGCGGCGCTCAACGTCGTCTGGGATCCATATTGGTATCCCGGGTCGGGGCGGACGATCTCCGGCCGATTCACGCGGCGGCGATGCGGAGGGACCGCGCTCGCTCAGATTTGCGAAGGGACGATCCTCCGAAGCGCCACGGCCAGCATGATTGAGATCCTGGCGTTTCAGGACCGTGTGTTCCGTATCTCGATCACGCTTCCCGAAGTGCCCGACTACGGTATCCAGTCGCTGAACATGATGCAGACGCTGCGCGACAAGTATGGGCCTCCATCGCGACGTTCGCGCTGGCAAGATGGCGAGACGGAGCTGGTGTTCTCGCAGATTGGTTCCGCGTGGCCCGCGAGACTCCACTACACCGATATCCGCGGTGGTCAGGAAGTCGAAGACGCCGCACGCGCATTCGTGGCGGCCGAACACGCCAGGATCCGGGCGCGCAGCCTGCAGACGCCGCGCGGTTACTGATGCGTCCGTCTCTGGAATGATTTAAGCGGGCGGGATTTGTCCCAGGGCGAAAGGGACATTGTGGTGGGCGCTCTATGGGTTCCGATGTGGCCAGAAGGCCGCCTCTTGCGGCAAGCCGACCGAACGATCTTCGCCCGCGACTGATCGCCCACTCAAGTTAGCAAAGTAACAAGGGGCTAGATCCTTCCGGCCAATAACGCTTTCACGATTGATCATAAAACGCCAAGATCATGGCCGCCACCGTCGCGGCCTTTAAGTTCGTCCTCATCGGCCGCTCGCCTCGGCCATCGCGGGTCGACGGTGTCCTCGAGCTGGAGCGGTCTAGGGTGGATCAATCGCCGTGGGCTCGACCATCACCGCTCTCGGCGAGATGGCTCGACACTTAATCCACGCGCGGCCGGCCCCAAAAGTCATCTGTCTCGAACGCACCTATTGCGTGTGAGGAACAGTCGGGGCATGCAACGGCATCATGGCGTTAATGCCTAAATAAAACGTATTCCCTCGCCGCTCATGCGTGGAGCCAAGCTGGAACCACGCAGCACAAATCCGCGTCCCAGCGGTTCGCTTTGGCCGTGATCTGATCAGCAATCAGTAGCTGGTGGCCCTCAGCCCGGGGCGGCCCCGAAGGCAAGCTCCGCCACCCGGACGTCCAGCGGACGATCGACGGGTGCTCACGAGGACGATTCTCCGCCGTTACAACCCGTGCATGGAGCCGCGATCCGCCGAGCACTGGGAAGAAGAGGCGCATCGCTGGGCGGCCTGGGCGCGAGCGCCGCAGCACGACGCCTACTGGTACTACCGGGACGCCTTCTTCGCGCTCGTCCCGCCGGCCGGGCGCGCGACACTTGAGGTGGGCTTCGGCGAAGGGCGCGTGTCGCGCGACCTCGTTGCGCGCGGCCATCGCGTGACCGGCGTGGACGTATCACCCACGCTGGCGCGGTTGGCGGCGGAGGCGGATCGGACGGCCCACTACCTCCTGGCGGACGGCGCGGCGCTGCCGTTCGGCGCCGGCGCGTTCGACCTCGTCGTCGCGTACAACTCGCTCATGGACGTCGACGACATGCCGGCCGTCTGCGCCGAGATAGGCCGCCTCGACGCGAAGATGGACGGGTGCCTGTCGGTGCCGGGGGCGGAAGGGAACCCGCGGGAGGGTCGGTCCTGGTCCTGCAGGGGATCGGCGACGATGTTCCGTTGTAGGATGATCGGCGGGCCGGGACGCACCGGTGCACGGAGACTTGCATGAAGCGCTCCTGGATACTGGCCCCGCTCGCCGCCGTCGTCGCGCTGGCTCTGGTGCGCCCGGTCGCAATGACCGACACGTCTGCCGACGAGGCTCGCGACGCCACCGTCACGCCGACCGACGCCGTCACCTTCACCAGAGACATCGCACCCTTGCTCCAGCAGCACTGCCAGGAGTGCCATCGCCCGGGCCAGATCGCGCCGTTCGCGCTGCTCAGCTGGGAGCAGGCGTACTCGCGCCGCCAGAAGATTCGCAAGGTGGTCACGAGCAGGAGGATGCCCCCCTGGAAGCCCGTCGCGGGCTACGGTGAGTTCCACGGGGTGCGCGGCCTGTCGGCCGTCGAGATCGCGGCGATCGAGCGCTGGGTGAAAGCCGGGGCGCCACAGGGAAATCCCGACGATCTGCCGGCCGCACGGGTCTTTGCCGACGCGCCGCCGCTGGGGACGCCGGACCTCATCCTCACGGCGGAGGTCTACACGGTTCCCGGTCAGACGGGCGACATCTACCGCTGTCTCGTCGTGGACAACGTCTTCACCGAGACGCGCTACGTCACTGGTGTGGAGTTCGTGCCGGGCAACCGGAAGATCGTGCATCACGCGATCGCGTACATCGATACCTCGGGGTACGCGGTCGAGCTGGACCGTCGCGATCCCGGCCCGGGCTACACCTGCTTCGGGGGCCCGGGATTCCGCGCCGCCGGCTATCTCGGGGGATGGACGCCCGGCGCGCGGCCGTGGGTCATGCCGGCCGGCGCCGGACTCGAAGTGCCGCGGGGCGCACGGCTCGTGTTCCAGATGCACTACCACAACAACAACGCCCAGCCCCAGGACGATGCCTCGGCCATCCGGCTCTACTTCGCCAAGGAGCCCATCGACCGCCGCGTGCACTTCGCGCGCGTGATCGACACCAACGTCTCGATCCCAGCCGGCGCTAAGCGGCACGAGCTTGACATCACCTGGCCCGTCGGGCGTGACATGGAGCTCATCGCCATTCACCCGCACATGCACCTGCTCGGCCGCGAGATGAAGGTCTGGGCCACGCTTCCGGACAGCCGCGTGGTGCCGCTGATCTACATCGACGACTGGGACTTCGACTGGCAGGGCTTCTATTTCTATCGCACCCCGGTGCGACTGGCTCAGGGCGCGCGCATCGACCTCAAGGCCGTGTGGGACAACTCCGCCGACAATCCCCGCAATCCCAATCGCCCGCCGCAGCGTGTGACGTGGGGCGAGCGGACGACCGACGAGATGGGCCACGCCGCGATCCTCTACACCGTGGACGACGAGCGACTGAACTACCGGCCGCAGTGACGAATAGCATGATCGGGAGGAGGCCTCGCCCATGACCACCCGGATCGCCTGGTTTAACGGAAAGCTCGTGCCGGAGACCGACGTCATGATCCCTTTCCGCGATCGGAGCTTCAACCGCGGCGACGGGTGCTTCGACATGACTCGGACCTTCAACGGGCAGCCCTTCCGCGTGAAGGAGCACGTCGAGCGTCTTTTTAGATCTCTGCGCTATCTGCGCATCGACTGCGGGCTCGAGCCCAAGGAGATGATCGCGATCGCCGACGAGGTGGTCGAGAGGAACGAGCCGCTGCGCGCCGCCGCTGGCGACTGGTGGGTGGGCTGGCGGATCAGCCGGGGCGTCGACGCCATTGGCGACGAGGGCTGGGCGAACACGGGGCCGCAGGTGATCGTGGACTGCACGCCGCTGCCCCTCAAGGCGCGCGCTCGCCTGTTTCGCGACGGCATCGACGTGGTCATCCCCTCCGCGCGCCGGGTGGCGCCCGCTGAGGTGAGTCCGCGGGCCAAGACGCACAACTACCTGAACCTGATCCTGGCCGACAAGGAAGTGAAGTCGCATAGCCCCGAGGCCTGGGCCGTCATGCTCGACGAGCACGGCAACCTGTGCGAGGGCATCGGGAGCAACATCTTCGTGGTCCGCGGGGGACGTATCCTCACGCCGCGCGAGCAATACGTGCTGCCCGGAGTCAGCCGCGGGATGGTCCTGGACCTGGCCGCGCAGCTCGGCATTCCCAGCGAGGAGCGTGACCTCGATGTCTATGACGCGGTGACCGCGGACGAAGTGTTCCTGACCTCGACCAGCCTCTGCATCTGCGGCGTGCGCTCGCTCAACGGCGCGCGGATCGCCGACGGTGCCGTGCCCGGGCCGATCACGCGGCGCCTTACCGAGGCGTACGTGAAGAGCGTGGGCTGCGATTTCGTCCAGCAGTATCTCTTACGGCTGAGCTGAAGCCGACAGAGCCTAATCCCCCTTGCCAAAGATCGCGCCGATCGACGCCACGCTGGGCGCCGTCGTCACCGACCTCGATCTCGCCCGGCTAGACGCGCTCACCTGGAAGACCGTGGAGCAGGCCTTCCACGACTACGCGGTCCTCGTCTTCCCCGGCCAGAGCCTGTCAGAGGAGGCGCAGATCGGGTTTGCCAATCGCTTCGGCGAGATCGAGCTGCTGGCTCCGGACCCCGAACAGAAGGCGGTGCCGATCAGCCCCGATGGCTCGGTCATGACGGCGGACGAGCATCGCTACAAGTCCCTGCGCGGCAACGAGGGCTGGCATACCGACAGCTCGTACATGCCGCTGGCGGCCAAGGCCTCCGTGCTCTCGGCCCAGGTCGTCCCGTCGGCCGGCGGCGAGACCGAGTGGGCGGACATGCGGGCGGCCTACGATGCTCTGGACGAGGCCACGTGCCGGCGCATCGCGGGGCTCTCGGCGCACCATTCGCTCTACCACTCCCAGGCCAAGATCGGTCACGTGGTTCAGACCGGAGCCGGATACGGCTTTCACACGAAGGGCGCGCCGCTGCGGCCGCTGGTGAAGGTGCACCCCGTCACCGGTCGTCCCGCCCTCTTCATCGGCCGTCACGCCTACGGCATTCCCGGCCTCGATGAGGCCGAGTCGGAGAAGCTCCTCGCGGACTTGATCGACTTCGCGTGCCGGCCCCCTCGGACGTACGCCCACCGGTGGCAGCCGCGCGACGTGGTCATCTGGGACAACCGCTGCGTGCTGCACCGGGCGCGGCCGTACGACTACGGCGAGGTGGGCGTCATGCGTCACACGCGTGTCGCGGGAGATCCGGCCACCGAGCTGGCGCCGACCCATCGCGACGACCGCGCCAGCGCATACGAGCCGTCCAGCTCGAACCGATAGCCAGAGCGTCCGGCTCGCGCGGCCTCGCGGCCGTCGCAGATCAGTGCTCGCGCAAGAGCGAGCCGAAACCGTCCATCCGGTCCGCGATGCCGTTGGTTCGGAGCGCATGCCAGAGGGTGACGGCGTTGATCGCGAGCACGGGCTTGGCGAGCCAGCGCTCGGCCTCGTCGGCGAGGCGCACCATCGAGAGGTTCGTGCCGACCTGGACAATCGCCTCCACGTCGGGGCCGTTCAGCTCGTCGCGGATGATCGGCAGTAGCTGGGCCTCAGGCACCTCGGCGATCGACGTCGCCGTCGGGCAGCGGAGCCCCTTGAAGCGCACGACCGAGAAGCCGGCCTCCTCGAAGTACCGGGTGACCTGCTTATCGGACACAGGCTGATAGGGACTGAGCACCGCGATGCGCCGGACCCGGTGGCGATCGAGGGCCGCGCGGCACGCCGATGCACCCGTCGCGATGCCCAGGCCGGCTTGGGCCTTCACGCGCTCGATGAACCGCGCGTTGCCCTCCACGCCGCCCCAGAAGGTCTCCGACGACATCCCCATGATCAGGGCGTCGGGCTTGCAGGTCATCACGTCGCGGATCGCGACGCGGATGGACCCGCGGATCTGGCCGAGCAGCGCTTCGAAGTTGGCGTCCGAATCCATCACGGGGTGCTCGATGTACATGCGTCCCGTGTGAAAGGAAACGCCGTGGGGCGCCATTCGGTTGTAGTCGGCCTCGACCACGGTGTTCGTCGAGGGCACGATGACTCCGAACTTGATCCGGTAGCCGGCCGCGTCAGGCATCGCGAAACACCCCGCGACGAGGCAGGAGAGCGGTCAACAGCCCCAGGAGCAAGAGAAAGGGACACAGCCGGTACACGGTGGCGATGCTCGTGAGATCCGCGAGCTTGCCGAGCGCGGCCGCACCCAGGCCTCCCAAGCCGAACGAAAACCCGTAGAACATCCCAGCCGCCAGCCCCACGCGACCCGGCAGCAGTTCTTGGGCATAGACCAGGATGGCGGAGAACGCGGAGGCCATGATCATGGCGATGAGCACCGCCAGAATCCCGGTCCAGAACAAGTTGGCGTGAGGCAGCAGCAGGGCGAATGGCAACGCGCCCAGGATCGAGAACCACATGACGGGAATACGCCCGACACGGTCACCGACCGCGCCCCCGGCCAGAGTGCCGACCACGATGCCGGCGAGGAATGCGAACAGATAGATCTGCGCCGTCCCGATGGGCAGGTGGAACTTGTCGATGAGATAGAACGTGTAGTACGAGCCCAGGCTGGCGCTGTACACGTTCTTGGAGAAGAGCAACGCCACGAGGATCGCCACCGCTTGGATGACCTGGCGGCGTGGCAAGGCGCGCTGACGTGGTCCCGTCGCCGACACGAGCGGCGTCGCCGGAGTGCGCGGCTCCCGCCGTACGGGCGTGCGGTGGCGCGCGTACCAGCCGCCCACCAGCAGCAGCACGAAGATCGCGATCAGCGCCGCCCCCGAGAACCACGCAATGCTCGACTGACCGCGCGGGACGACGACGAATGCGGCGAGCAATGGTCCTGAGGCCGAGCCGACGTTCCCGCCGACCTGGAAGAGGGACTGGGCGAGCCCGTAGCGTCCACCGGCCGCCATGCGGGCCACGCGGGAGGCTTCGGGGTGGAAGATCGACGAGCCCATGCCGATCAGCATGGCGGCAAACAGGATGACGGGATACGTCGAGGCGCGGGACATCAAGAGAAGGCCGATCAACGTGAGGCCGATACCGGCGGTGAGCGAATACGGCTGCGGGCGGCGATCGGTATACAACCCGACCAGGGGCTGCAGCATGGAGGCCGTGCACTGGAACGCCAGGGTGATCAGGCCGACCTGGCTAAAGGTCAGGCCGTAGGAACTCTTGAGGATGGGGTAGAGCGCGGGCACCAGCGACTGCATCAGGTCGTTGAGCAGGTGGCAGAAGCTCAGCGACAGGATGATCGAGAACGTGGTGCCGAGAGCGGGAGTGGCTGCTCGTCGCGTGACGACAGTGGCCGCGGGCGTCGCCTCCACCGGCGCTAGGCGCGGCGCAACGTCGGATTTCGCAGCTCGAGCAGATCGTTGGCGCGTATCGCGATGTTGCCCTTGACGTCGGGCTGCGCGGGAACGATGTAGAAGCGCCCCTCGCGGATGCCGGCGACGACCTTTTTGGCCACTTCCGACGGTGGATAGCCGCCGGCGAGCCGATCCGAGAGCGACTGACCGAAGGCCTGGGCCATCGGCCCGGCCTTGCCTTCGTCGGCGAGGCTCTCGGGGCGATTGCGCGACGAGCGCATGATGTTGGTGTCGATGAGCCCGGGACAGACGACCGAGACGCCGATCAGCGCGCCGGACAATGTCAGCTCCTTGTACATCGACTCCGACAGCGCTACCACGCCGTGCTTGGTCACGTCGTACACCGACATGAACGGGGCTGTGGTGAGCCCGGCCATCGACGCGGTGTTCACGAAGTGTCCCTCGTCACCACTGGCCAGCATGCGTGGCAGGAAGACGCGCACCCCGTGAATCACGCCCCAGAGATTGACGTTGATGACCCATTGCCAGTCGGCGAGCGTGTGCTCGTGGATGGCGCCGATCACGGCGACGCCCGCGTTGTTGCACACCACGTGGGCCGCGTCGAAGGCTTTGTAGGTCTCGTCGGCGAGCCGCTCCACGTCCCCCGGCTGCGAGACGTCGACGCGGATGGGCAGGACCACCGCGCCGTCCCGCCGTACCCGCTCCGATGCCGTGGCGAGCGCTCCGGCCTCGATATCGGCCATCACCACTTTCATGCCCTCCGCGGCGAAGCGCTCGGCCAGAGCCAGGCCGATGCCGCTCGCCGCACCCGTCACCACCGCCACCCGGCCCCCGAAGTCCTTCACGCAGGCGCCTCCTTCACGTAGTCAGCGTTCCCCGATCACGCCCTGCTCCCGCAACGCTGCCACAGCCCCCGGACTCATCCCGAGCAGCTCGCGCAGCACCTGTTCCCTGTGCTCGCCCAGCATCGGAGACGGCGTCCGTACGGAGCCCGGCGTCTCGGAGAGGCGCACCGGCGCGCCCACCTCGCGAGCCATGGTAGCCCAGCGGCCGTCGCAGCCGCTTCGTGATACACATACGGGACGCTGGGGAGGAGCGCGGCGCTGAAGCGGCGTCTGCGGTGCATCGTGATGTGACCCTCTCGGCTCGCTTCGCTCTGGAACCAGCCTGGAACCATGCGGCGCAAATGCGTACTACAGGGACGCGTTCTTCGCGCTGGTCCCACCGGCCAGGCGCGCGACGCTCGGGGTGGGCTTCCGTGACTCTACGGACGGCCAGTGACAGCTACTGACACCGATCTTGTTTTTGTTGAGCGAGATTGAGCAACGCGCAGATCGCACATCAGGGCAGCAGAGAACACCGGCCGTCGGTGCATCAGCGCTTCTGCCTCGCGAAACCGCGTGACGAGCGCCCACACAAAAACTCCGACCAAAACGAGACCGTAGGCGTAGACCGCCCACGGGCCGAGATCAGCCAGCCCCTTCAGTGCCCAGCGAACCTGGGCGGCAACCTCGCTCGGCCCGGCGAGCGCCACGAAGGGCGCGAGTGCGCGTCCGTTCAAGTAGTCCGGTCGTCCGGGACGTCCATCTCGCCCGGCGTGGCCTCAAAGGTGATGGCGCTGGCCGCGCCGTCGCAGGCGGGGCACGTACTGAAGTCGTTCAAATCGAAGGTCGTGCGGATGACTGTAGTGAAGTGCTCGGCCAAGACGGTGCTGTCCAAGCTCCCGGATATCCCCGGCGAACTACGTGGCGCCCACGCGTGGCCGGATGTGCAACTGACCTTCGTGGTGAACTGAATCGTCTTCACCTTCATCGTGGCGAGGCTCCCACCGTTTACGTCAATCGGAGCACGCGGAGTCGCGTGGTCTTCGCATACCGCCGAAAAATGTCTGGCTCCGCAGTCTTGAGCGCCGCCTGGTCCAGTCTTTCGACTGCTTGAACCCGCCACGTAGCGATGCCATCGAGGCCATCTGCCTTACCGATCGCGAGTTTGAGTCTGTTTTCGAGAAGCTGTCGCAGGTAGCTTGACGTGTCCTCGTCCTCTCGCGCTGCCAAAAGATTGCTGTAGATCGACCACTCCGCGTCGCTCGGCGTCAACAAGCCACCGTCAGGTTCCTCTTCGGCGAGACGAGCGGCTCCTTCCTGGGTCGCGACGAAGTCCGCGAGAAACTCGCGGGCGTCGGAGATCGCCGACCTCATGTCTTCGGGTGTGAGCGCGAACCACTCCTGTGCGTGGGCGTCCAAGCACCTCCTCGACCTTAACGTCCTCTTGAGGTACGTCTCATAAAGGGAATCGTATTCGGTCTCGATGACGTCGAATATCATCAGCCGGCGGGGATTGCCGGTAGCAAGCTGCCTGGTTCGGGAGTCGACGTCGTCTCGTGTTCGACCGATCTTGAACCGGTCCTCGCTACCGCTTCGCAGGATGTACAGCCGGTGACGACCGATGTGAAGGAATGCGGCGGCGGTTTCTACCCCGGTGTCCAGATACATCGCTACAACTGCGGCAAGGCCCTGCAGGCGCAGGGATACGTCGAGGTCGAGAAGTGCGCGAAGGCCGCTGCGGGTCCGTCGTGCGTCACCGACGCCGAGATGAGGTCGGCAGAGGCGGCGGAAAAGGGAGTGTCCCCGGGACGCGCATGGGTTCTATGGCAACCAGTCCTCGACTCATCAGGAAAGCCGGTGCCCGAGCAGTGGTCGCCTATCCGAGGATTCGACTCGCGGCAAGAGTGCGAGGCCGAACAGCGTCGCGTTACGACGCCGTCGCCGCTCTGCCTCCCCGACACCGTGGACCCGCGCGGGCCGAAAGCTTCACGCTAATGCCGCGGGATGCACGTCGAGCGGTCGATATCGCCACGCTTCTCGCGCACCCAAAGAGCGCACAGGCATAAAACAAGTTGTGGATGCGGACCCAATCGGACCTCATTTCGCCTTCGGCCCGCGCGGGTCGCAATCGCAGTCAGTGAAGCTGACCGGGTTGCCGGAGATGCTCCGGTGGAAGCGATGTCCGTTTGGGCAGTCATAATGAAGCCACTTCCCATCTGGTCGCGTGCGGACTTCGCGCTCGGCTGTGGCCGGTTGTCCGCACGTCTCGCAGCTAATCCTGGTCTTCATCGCTTCGGTCCGCGCGGGTCCACGGTATCTGCCATACAGTGGAGCATGGTCTGCGTCTGACGCCCGTCTTTGCTTGTGTCGAGGAAGGCCATCGCTGCCGTCAACCGTGTGTAATCGGGAGGGACTGACACGCGGCCAAGTTCGTCGACAAGTCGTTGACCGTAGCTCTCGCAATCGCCTTGGGACTCGAACCATCCGAGTAGACCCCAGTGACTTGGCGGATGGAATTGTGGCCGCGACTCCTCCTGGGTGAACCAAAGAATCCAGCCGAGAAGCACGACGGCCATCAGTGACTTCATCATCGCCCGCCCCCTTTCGGCCCGCGCGGGTCCACGGTATCGGGCCAACACTCGAAGTAGTCATGCTGTCGGAACTCAGGGCGGCGAATCTCCTGTGCCGCACGGACTTGCGGGTTGTTCATCTCCCGATGTCCGCTACGGCATTCCGATTCGCTGCGGAAGCTCACTGGTGGGAACCAGATGTTCGCTGTCGAATCACGACCCCACAACACCCACGCGCACTCGGCGGATGCCGTGCCGACAGACGCGAGGAGCAGCACGACTACCAGCGAAACTCGCATCATCGTCACGACAAGGATTGCCGGGGTGCGCATGCATCCTGAATCGTAACTCCGCCGCTGCCGAACTAGGATTTTCACGTGCGATGGGCGGGGCTACCGACGCGGGCGGAACGGGCCGGACTAGCATCGGCGGTCAGCGCGATGGCGCCGATCGCAGCAAGGCATCGAGGTCGTTCATCCAGAATCTTGCGAAGAACACCGTGGCGTGACACTCCATGGGCCACATCGGCAACGTCGGCCACCCGGACGTCCCGCGGACCATCGACGGTGCGCTCACAACGACGATTCTCCGCCCTTACAATCCCGTGGCATGGACCCGCGATCGGCCGACCACTGGGAAGGGGAGGCGTATCGTTGGGCGGCCTGGGCGCGAGCGCCGCAGCACGACGCCTACTGGTACTACCGGGATGCGTTCTTCGCGCTGGTCCCACCGGCCGGGCGCGCGACGCTCGAGGTAGGCTTCGGCGAAGGGCGTGTGTCGCGCGACCTCGTTGCGCGCGGCCATCGCGTGACCGGCGTGGACGTATCGCCCACGCTGGCGCGGTTGGCGGCGGAGGCGGATCGGACGGCCCACTACCTCCTGGCGGACGGCGCGGCGCTGCCGTTCGGCGCCGGCGCGTTCGACCTCGTCGTCGTGTACAACTCGCTCATGGACGTCGCCAACATGCCGGCCGTCTGCGCCGAGATAGGCCGCGTGCTCGATCCGCGCGGGCGCGTCTGCGTCTGTGTGCAGCATCCCGCCTGGGACGCCGGGAAATTCGTCGGCTCGGGGCCCGAGGCGACGTTCGTGCTCGGTCCCACATACTTTGGGCCGCGGCGCTCGGGGGGAACCTTTGAGCGCAGTGGCCTCAGCATCACCTTCCAGGGGTGGTCCTTCTCGATCGACGACTACGCACGCGCGCTCGAAGCCGCCGGGTTTGTCATCGAGATGCTGCGCGAGCCACGGCCCGGCCCGATGGCGCCGCCCACGACGCGCGGCCACCGCCTGCCGATCTTCCTGATGCTCAGGCTCGCCAGGCGTGCCTGACGCCGCGCATGTCGATCAGCGTCGCGCGCCGGCGGCCGCGCGTGCGACGAGGTCATTCACCCCGGCCTGGATCCACGAAAACAGCATCGCCTCGAACCATGCCGCGCAAATTGCTCGCGTGGAACCGAGTTCTTCGCTAGATAGATCACGTTATGCCGCCTTGAACGATGCCGCCATCGGGTGAGTTCCCCACACCATATCCCGCGCTCAACGCCGTGCTCGAGGAGCTGGTTCGTGGCGCACGCTCGGCACTCGCCGAGTCGTTCGTGGGGGCCTACCTGCAAGGTTCATTTGCGGTGGGTGATGCCGACGAGCACAGCGACGTTGACTTCCTGATCGCCACAGATCGAGAGCTATCCGATGCGCAGGTCCAAGCACTCGAGTCGATGCACCAGCGTATTTACGACACCACCGCCGCCGAGTGGGCGCGGCATCTGGAAGGTTCGTACGTGCCCCTGCACGTCCTGCGGCGGCACGTTCCGCCCGGCGTGCGGTTACCATACCTCGACAACGGCAGCCGGGTCATCGAGCGCTCGGACCACGACGACACGCTCGTCGTCCGATGGGTGCTGCGCGAGCACGGCGTCATCTTGTGCGGGCCGGATCCCAAGACGTTGGTTGATCCCGTGCCTCCCGACGAGCTGCGCCGCGAGGTTCGCCGCACGATGGAAGTTTTGGGGACGGAGGTCCGCGGCGGCCCCGCCTGGGTGAAAACGAGGTGGGGCCAGGCCTACGTGGTGCTCAGCTTCTGCCGCATGTTGCAGACGCTGGAGACGGGGCGAGTGGAGTCCAAGCGGGCCGGGGCCCTGTGGGCACTGCGGTCGCTGGGGCGCCAGTGGTCGGGGCTGATCGAGGGGGCGTGGAACGAGCGTCCCGACCCGTGGGTCAAAGTACATCAAGCGGCTCACGAGCAAGACGTCGAGTCCACGATCGCGTTTGTTCGTTATTTCTCGAAGGTCCGAGGGCGGTGAAACGCCGGCCGGCCGCTGATTGGCCTCACGTTAGACCGACGATCGTCGACTAGGAGAGCGAATGCGCTGGCTATTCACTTTGATAACGTCGGACGACGCGGGGAATGCGCGTGGGGCGGTCTAACATGCCGTTCGACCCGCCGGCCAGCCTCCCTCGCGACTGGTTCAGTCGGTTGTCCGCAGGTCAACGACGGGATTAGAAAACAGGGGAGGACCGCACCGTGCCCGAACGACGTGACGATCTGACGCACCTGCTGGTTCGGGGTGCATTTGATGTTGCCCTTCAGGAAGCCGTACTCGACGCACGCCACAACAAGGAGCCGTTGAGTCTTGTTTTCGGTGACGTGGACCATTTCAAGAAAATCAACGATTCCAAGGGCCACCAAGCGGGTGATGCCGTTCTCCTCGAGGTCGCCTCTCGGCTTATGAAGACGGCCCACGGGAAAGGCGCAGTTTACCGTTACGGCGGCGAGGAAATCGCAATCGTCCTGAGCAATCACTCGGCCGAGGAAGCCCTTGCAGTCGCTGAGCGTTGCCGGCGGCGCATCGCGGCCGACCCTGTCGCTGGGCTCCCTATCTCCATGAGCTTCGGCGTCGCCACTCTTCCCGATCACGCTGCGGAGGCAGCAGGCCTCGTTGCGGCGGCCGATCGAGCGCTCTACGATGCGAAGGAACGCGGACGCGATCTCGTACGCTTGTCCGGGGAGCCACCGCCCCTGCGCCCAGGGCGGCGGCAGCCCGAGCGCAAGGCGCCCGAGCCCGGAAAACTCAGTGACCGGCAGAAAGCAGAGCTTCGCCGAAGACTGCTGCGGCAACAAGCTATCGAATGTCCGAACGACGGCACCTTCTTCGACGTGCACGACGTCACCAGCACGGGCTCCCTCGGTCGCGACTTTCTGGTCGTGTGTCCCGAGTGCGGCCTGACCGATGACCTACCAAGTGGGCAACGGGTTGTCTAACTCCACGTTCACCGGCGGACCGCTGGCTCGCATCCCGTCGCCGCGGCCGCTCACCGTCAACGTTCGGGCCCAGCCGCGGCTGACCCTGGAAATCGTCATGATGCGAAGCGCCGAGCGGATGTCAGCGTATCGCCTACGGTCGCTCCCGCGTGCGCCACGGCACTGAACTGTGCAGCCACCGCCAGGGCTCTCCACGATCTATACCTGCCCCAGGGAGCCGCTCGATCATTGCCCGCTGTCCTTCGGCCCACGCGGATAATTGCTTACTGCGTGAAGGTCGCGGCGACACGCCTCGACTTCCACCAGAAAAGGATGTTCACCAACGACGCGACCACATCGCGCGGCTGCAGGGTCTGCTTATCGTTCGTGACTACCAGGACAATGATCGCGATCAAGAGGATGCTCATCTGAAAAATGATCCAATTGCGGGGGAAATGCTGCTTGCGTTTCCCCCACTGCGTGATGAGCCAGATCGAGACACCGATCAGCGCGCCGTAGAGGCCGACGATGGCGACCATGAGGCAGAGCAAGAGGGCGGCATCCCAACTCTCCGGCAGGTCCTGCAGAAGCACACCGATCATCTTCAAATCGAGCGGACGACCCGCTGCCTTGTCAAATTCCCGTTTGAAGCCAAGAAGACCCTGCATCGAACTCCATGCCAGAAGAAGCGGCATGCCCCACACGCCGATACTGAAGAACGCCAGCCAGCCTCTGATGCCGGGCGCATACGCCGGTCCGACTTCAAGCTGTCCCGCCTCTTGCATCGCCGTTGCCGCGGGTAATGTAGCTCAGTTCGCTCGCGCGGTGGGACGCTCGCCCGCTATGTGCTTGCGCGTAACGTCACCGACGCCGCGCCAGCAGTCGAGCAGTGGCGGAGCAGCCGCAGCTCAGGCTCGGTCGGCGGCACTAGAAAGCGAAGCCGACGGCGGCGCGGAGGAGGCGGGCGCGGGCGTCCAGTTCGTCTGGTCGGGTCACTCGATAATCTGATGCGCCCGCAGCAGCAGCGACGGCGGGATGGTGAGACCTAGCGTCGCCGCCGTCTTGAGATTGACGGTCAAGTAGTATCGCGAAGGCTGCTCTGCGGGCAAGTCGGCTGGCTTGGCTCCCTTGAAGATCCGATCGATGTTAGCGACGGCAGGCGTCTGACGCCAACACGGACAAACGGAAAGGGGCGCCTCGGAGCGCCCCTTCGTTTATGTTCTGGATTAAATGGCGGGCTCGACGGGACTTGAACCCGCGACCTCTGGATTGACAGTCCAGTGTGCTAACCAGGCTGCACCACGAGCCCGCACCGGGAATTAATCGGTTAGCGTTCGCGAGTGTACCACGAGTCGCGAGCCGTGCTCCGGATTGTGCCTCGCCCGTGACCTGCCCGCGACGTCATCGCAGTGTAGGCCTCGGTTCACCGGCCGTTGTCGGCCCTGCGGCCGGCGCGCTGGTCTGTGTCCAGCAGTCAGAGAGAAACTCCCAGCGCTCATCGGCACCGCTGTCGTGATGAACGACCGCAGAGAGCTTCATGTCATCGGTATAGACGATCGTGACATTGCGTCGTCGGGCGATGCCGGTGGCCAGCCACCGCCGCGCGTCGTCCTCGGAGCGGATCGCGGGCTTCGCGACGTGCTGGATCAAGCACGCTTCATCGGGTCGGCAGCACGCGCCGGGCCGCGGCGACGTCGCCGTCTGCTCGAATGCGGCGACGAGACGCTTCAGGATGCTCGTCTGATCGGCGGGCGCCGGCAGCGTGCTCCAGTAACGCAGGAGCGGCTCCGCAGCCGCTTCCCCGAGATTGGTCAGCACCCAGAAGTTCTCATTGCGCTTCGGCCACGTGTTGAACACGCGCAAGAAGCGTCTGGCGTCGGCGCCCGTGACGAGGCCGCCCAGGTCGAACAGCATGCGATTGGCGACCCATGGATCGCGCGGGCGCGCCCCGGACTCGAGCCAGCTCAGCAGGGCATCGAGATCGGCCGGCTCCATGGCCGGCGTTCTTTCCGCCTCACCATCACCGAGAGCCGCCACGACGTTGACGGGCATCCAGATGTCCCAGTTCGTCCGGTGCACGCGTCCCTGGCGCGTTTGGAGATTCCCCTGCATCAGCTCCCATTGAACGAACTGCGCGGGCTCGCTCGCGAGCAGCTGCAGAGCCGCCGGCGCGAAGCGGCGCCCCCAGCGCGCGAACGCGTTCACGACGATCTGCTGCCGTTCCCACGCGCTGCTGGTGTCGCGGGCCATCATCGTCCATCGCTCCACGGTCTCCGTGGAACGCAGAGCCAGCGCCTTCAACGCGATGACGCGCTCCATGAACCCGCACGTGGCGCTGCGCGTGCGCACGAGGGCTCGCAACGCATCCAGCTCTCTTCTCTCCGTCGCCGGATCCGCATGCGTCGCGAAGAAGCCAAGCCAGTAGGCGGCCATCGCGCTGCGCTCATCGCAGCCACGGCGCGCCAGGGCCAGCAGCGTCTCGCGCGAGCGGCGGGAAGGCGGCACGAGGGTCCAGCGCTGATAGATCTCGACGAGCGTCGGACTCTCTTTATCCGCCATGATCCGGTCGGCGACGCTCGGGGTCTCGGGACTTTGCGGGGAGTTCTGCGCATATTTTTGAATGATCGCGACGGCCCGAGGCGTGCCGATGTTGCGCAAGGCCTGGATTACCGTCGCGTGCTTGTCGTTGGTGCCGCTCAGAAGATGACGTTCGAGCACAGCGACGGCGCGATCCTGCCGCCCGCTCATCACCATGGCGTAGACCATGGTCAGGACGGTTTCTTTGCCGCCGAAGCCCGGCAGTCCCGGCGTCGGCTGGAAGGCGGCGCTCGCTCCTCGCGGAAGCTGGTTCAGCGCTCCATCGAGGAGCTGCTCGTACGGCGTCCAGCGGACACTGTCTTGTCGAAGCACGAGCAGCGCGGAGCGGGAAAGCAATGTCGTGCTGTAGTCGGTGTTGCCGGGATCCGCGAGGCGGTTGATGTCGTCCAGGGTGAGCGCCTGGGGAACACCGATCTGTATGGTGCGTAGCACGCGCGCCTGTACGGTATCCGGCGGCGCGGCAAACGCGGACGCGCACCACGCGATGCCCAGAAAACCAGGGAGCACGCCACACCGAAGGACCGTCTGCGCGCAGGCGACGATGCAGGCCAACACCGGGGACATCGTAGCGTTCGGCCAGGGGCCGCTGTCAATTGATTCAACGATATAGAGACTACGTCGTCCATCGAATGATCCCCGGTTGGCTTCCGGGCGATGCTGGACGAACGACGGCGAATCCGTCCCGGCGTATACGCTCGTCGACGTCCGAGGGCACTCGACGCTCTTCGAGAGCTCGCCGCTGCGGCTGGGGATATTTGCGGCGATCGTAGAAGACTTCGACGTCGGGCTCGTTCGACAGCGCGCTCCGTAGGGAGCGGTACAGCTGTTCTTTGTCGGGGGCGACGATGAAGAGCTTGCGCGCCATCGGAATTCAGTGGTACCGCGAAGCCGCCTCGGTTCAGGCGCGGGGAAGCCGCGTCGACCTACTCGTGCTCCTGAAGGCCCGTCACCGCTGCCCGCCAGGAGACGTCGGTGGTTGGTGCGTGCGATCGGCGATGGATCCGATTCGTCGATCTGTGGAGGGCTGCGCGTGGAGCGCGCGCGGCGCGACGACCGCGCCGGCGATGGCCGCGGACAGAAACGTACGTCGATTCATCCGCGGCGAACGTAAGCGACGGCAGGCGTGCGGTCAAGCGACCGCTTGCCCGCGGGGCGCTGGTGCGCCTACAGAGACAACTGGCGGCCGTCGTCGGCCGGCGGCAGCTCCACCCGCGAGATTCGCAGCTTTCCTTCCTGCGCCAGCAACGACAAGACGGAGGACACCGCCCCTTCGGACATGCGAAGCTGTCGGGCGAGGTCGCCAGGGCTCATCGGGCCGAAGCGCTCCAGACACGAGCGCACATCGCCATCGATCTCGCTCCACCAGCCGTCCATATGCGGCTCCTCCTCCGTTGTCCTGGATTTGGTCACGTTAGGAGCCTAGTGCGATACCGACAACCCGTGAAAACTTTTTCTCATTGCCGTGTCGAATCAGCAAAGGTCCGTCATAGGAGCAGCGGCGCAATTTTTGCTGTGGTCCGTCGGTATGACAAGCATTCCACGCGACTCGGATATCCTCGGAGCGGCCGCACTCCTCGCCGTCGTGCTCGTCAGCGGTCTCTTTCACGTGTTCGGCTTGTAGGTATCGCCGAACATCTCGTGAGACCGCGCTCAGCCATCGCGCTCCCGCATGGAGGCCAGAATCGCCGCGACGACAACGGCCACCGTCGTGACGATGACGCCGACGATTCTGGCGGTCCGGTGGACGGCAAGATCGCCGTAAACGAACAGGCCGAGGCCGATGACCGCGAGGAGCACGTCGATGGCCAGGCCGAGCAGCCGCATAGAGCCAATCTTCGCCGAAGTTGACGATGTGCGTCGGGCGGCGTAGCGTCACGGCGCCGAAGTCACGCGACGTGCTCCGATCGGTCGCGCGGATCGTGCTCATCGCGGCAGTGTTGCTCGTGCTCGCCGCGCCGCCGAGTGACGCGCGCGATGGGCGCGCACACCGAGGCGGCCGGCATCACCATGGCCACGGCCGGCACGTCGTGGTCGGTGTCGGCGCGTGGTGGTGGGGGCCACCTTATCCCTACTGGTACTATCCGCGCTGGTACTATCCGGCCTACCCGTACTATCCATCGGTCGTCGTCGAGGAGCCTCTTCAGTACATCGAGCGTGCGCCAGAGACGGCGGCGTCCTGGTATTACTGCCCAAGCGCGAGCGCGTACTATCCCGAGATGACCACGTGCCCGGAACCGTGGATTCAGGTTTCGCCGCGGCAGGAATGAGCGCCTGGAACGTGACTTAACTAGGTCTTCTTGTCCGCCTTGAGGCAGTCGCTCATGAACGTCTTGCGGTCGTCACCCTTGAGCGCCTTCGCGTTGGCGTCCGCGTTGCACTTCTTCATCTTCTCCTGCTGCGTCGTCGGCATTGCGCCGTCGTCCTTCAAGCACTGCGACATGAACGCCTTGCGCTCGTCGCCTTTCTTGTCCCCCGCCTGAGCGTTGCAGGCCTTCATCAGCTCCTGCTGGGAGTTCTGCTTCTTTTCATCCGCAGCGTGAGCCATCGAGCTCGTCCCTGCGACGAGCGCGAGCGCGACGATCGCTCCGAGGAATGTCTTCATGCGCCCTCCATGGCTGCGAGAGCCGGTATCCCTGGTCCGATGCTCAGAATGTCGGCGAAGTGCGGCTCGGGGACAGAGCCGAGTACGGCGGCGGTCTTAACCGGGCGGCCCTACCGGAGGCGAAGGCCGAAGAGGCGCTCAGGCGGCGAGGTCCGCGGGCAATTCGACGTACACGGTGAGCCCATTGTCGACGTTGGCTTTGGCGTAGATGCGCCCCCCGTGTGCCGCGGCGATCGAGCGGCTGATTGCGAGCCCCATACCGAGACCGTCGCGTTTCGCGGTGACGAACGGCTCGAATATCCGCTCGGTATCCAGCTGGTGGCTGCCGACGCCGTGATCGCGAACCGCGATCTCAGCAAGGCCGGGCACCGGTCGTCCGGTCGTGACGATGATCTGGCGACGCGCGGACTCGACGCCCTCGACGGCCTCGGACGCATTGACGAGAAGGTTCAGAACGATCTGCTGGAGCTGAACCCGATCCCCGGTCACCGTCGGCAGCGCCGGGTCGGTGATCCGTTCGACGACGATGCCTCGTCGCACGAAGTCCTGATGCAGCAGGCCGACCACCTCGTCGACGAGCACGTCGACGCGCAGGCCGCGCTCGCGCACGTGCTCTTTGCGCGCGAGGGCGCGTAGGCGACGGATGATCTCCCCGGCTCGCTTGGTGTCGGCGGCAATGTCGGTGAGCGCGTCGTTCACCTCCGCGCCGGCGTTGCCGCGAAGGAGCACGCTGAGGGCGCGAGCATTCGCAAGGATCGCGCCGAGCGGCTGATTGAGCTCGTGAGCGATGGACGCGACCAGCTCGCCCAACGTGGTAACCCTCAGCGCGTGGGCCAGCTCATCCCGCTGGCGGCTCCTGTCGGCTTCGGTGCGCCGTCGTTCCTCGACGAGGGCGGCCAGGAACAGCATCGGAATGGAGATTGTCAGGAGGAACGCATGCACGGACAGGACGTTATAGGCCGGTGACGGGGTCATGAACGGCCAGCGTCCGGCGTACACCGCGGTCCACGACACAAAGGTGACGACCAGGAGAGAAATGCAGACTCCGCCGGGTCCCAGACGGACCGCGGCCCACAGCACGAAGGGCAGCGGCGCGACGAGAAGCGCCGGCATGATGTCCGTGCTCGGGGCCTTACGGCCGAAGACGACCATGCCCACGGTGATGAGCCCGATGATCACGACCGCGAGCTCCGCGTAGCGCCGCCCGCGCGGGCGGCGCGCGCCCACCAGCTCTCCGGCAAGGGCGAGGACGATCGGCGGCGTGATGGTGAGGACGGCGAAGCCGTTGGAGAAGAACCGCTGTCGCCACGCGAGCCAGAAATCGGTGACCCAGCCGATGAGCACGAAGAGGCCGACCGCCACCACCGCCGCGATGGCGGTCGCCGCGACGGCCGCCAGGAGAACGAATGATGCCATGCCGCGCAGGCTGTCGAACCGGGGCGGTGCGCCGGCCACGGCGCGAACGGCCGCGGCCGCGATGAGGCGCCAAGCCCCGCGCGGCAGACGGACGCTTGTCCTCGATGGCGAGGTCGCGATCTTGGGTGGGCCTTCACTCGAACGGCCGTCCGAACCTTTCCAGGTGCGCCACCTCAGAGAGCGCCTTGCGCTGCTTGTTCCCGCGCCCGATGGCCCGGACGGGGTATCCGAACGGCAGGATCGCCAGTACGTCGAACTTGGCCGGGATGTCGAGGAGCGCATTCACCTTGTCGAGTCCGCCGAAGCCCACCCAGTTCGAGCCCACGCCGTCGGCCCAGGCCGTGAGCAGCATCGATTGGATGGCGCGGCTCGCGTCGGAAACAGCAAACCGCGTCTTGGCGATGGCGACCACGATCGCGAGAGGCGCCTGGGCGACGTAAGGCCCGCTTGACGCCAGTTCTCCGAGCCGGCGGAGCACGTTCCGATCACGAACGACGATGAAGTGCCAGGGCTGCTGGTTCATCCCGCTGCCAGTAAGGCGCCCCGCCTCGATGATCCGCCGCACGACGGCGTCTCGTATCGGCGTGTCTCGGTAACTCCGGACGGCGAGCAGCGTGCGAACGGCTTCGAAGACGTCCATCGGTGTGCTTGTGCCATGTGGCTCGCTGGTCATTGTCGTCACCTTCCCCGATAGCCCTTGCGGCGTTGACGGGACTGCCCATCGAGACTGACTACGGTGTCAAGCCCCCTTCGACCCGCGACCGCGACTCAGTCTGTCATCGCGATCGCTTCGACCTCGACGAGGAGGTCGGGGTGAGCCAGTCGCCGCACTTCGACCGTCGTGCTCGTCGGCAGCGCCGGGCCGAAGTATTCCATCCGAATGTCCGCGTGTCGGAAGAATTCGTCGATGTCCGTGACGAACGTCGTCGTCTTCACGAGGTCGTTCAGCGTGGCACCTGCCGCCGCCAGCGCGGTCCTGAGATTCTCGCCGACTTGGCGGATCTGGGCGCGCATGTCGCCCTTGCCGACGATGTTGCCGTCGCGATCGCGCGCCAATTGGCCCGCGATGAAGATCATGCGCCGCCCCTCGACCGCGACGACGTGGGAGTAGAGGACGTGCCCGTCGACGACGCGCTTGTGCAGAGACCCGGGCTGGATGTTATTCCGCTTCATCATCGTCCTCCGGAGGTCGGTCTTTGTAATGCTGCGACGCGAAGGCCTGCGGCGAGCGTAGGTGAGGCGCCGGCCGGCGCACAAGGACCAAACTCGAGGCGGCGGGTCAGCCACTTCGGGGGTTTAGTAGATGAAAAATACGGGAATGGCTTGAGTTTCCGTGGTGGGCGGAGCAGGGCTCGAACCTGCGACCCCGGCCTTGTAAGGGCCGTGCTCTCCCAACTGAGCTATCCGCCCGTGCCGCGGGAGATCGACGAGCTGCCGATGAGGATTTTACAGCCGCTCA
>Ga0209382_10001651_pt1 | contig 34582 bp, 32 predicted proteins | sample SoiMetdeltSBSDD5_FD_187599 | JGI IMG/M metagenome (GOLD analysis project Ga0209382, IMG submission 187599) | Bulk soil microbial communities from a Populus tree surrounding site in Tennessee, USA - Soil MetaG P. deltoides SBSDD5 (SPAdes) (version 2) | ecosystem: Environmental > Terrestrial >... | reverse complement strand
CTACGACTTGGGGTTCTTCGATCATGAAACCGGGCGCGTAGAATGCGCGCCCAATCCCTTCGAGGCACAGGTGTTACCTATGTCTCCGGAATAATCCGTTACCTATGTGATCGGAACGGACAGTCAGCGGATGGCTCCCCGGGCCGGATTCGAACCAGCGACCAATCGGTTAACAGCCGAACGCTCTACCACTGAGCTACCGGGGAACGGCAGGAAGGCTGGAGGCGCGCGATTTTGCGTAATCGTGCTCTGCGGTGTCAAGGAAATCCGGAGAAATCCAGTGCTTACCAGCGGCTGGCGTTGCGCCGGCTGACGCCGACGACGATGCGCTCGACGCGCCAGGTGCTCGTTGCGAGGCGGCGTGCGGCCAGTGCGGGCGTCATGCCGTGGCGCGCCACCATCGTCCATACCCGCAGGGCGTACTCGGAAAATGGGCGTTGCAGATTGATCGGGCGTGCCGTCGCGCTTCGCATCCCTGATTCCCCTGTTTCGATATTCATATTGATGTCCCGAAGCGGGGCGTACCTTACGCCGCGACCCTGGCCGCTGCTGCCAGTGGGAGCCGGCAGAGGAGTACAGGCCTTCCCCTAAGGCGGCATGCGCCGACTGCTGCGGGCGACGGCTTACTTGGCGGGGCCAGCGGCTGGCGGGGTCGGCTGGCTGGACATATAGAGAACGAGCGCATTGCGGCCGTTGCCCTGATCCACGAGCTCGGCAGTGGCGGCAGGGAACACATCCATGAGGCGCAGCGACATCATCGTCAGTCGCTGCGACAGCTTGCCGGAGCCGTCGTCTTCGATCCGTAGCCGACAGGTTTGCTGACGGCACTCGAAGTCGTGTGCAGCTGTGCGGAGCACGTCGTCTTCCTGAAGCGTCGTCGCCAGGCGCGACGATGCATAGCCTGCCCATTTGAGATCGACTCGTTCTGCGGCGAATGCCTGGGCGACGCCAACCATGTAGACGCGATGCCGCTCGGCTTCGACGGCGCGCTCCGCATCGGTCGTGAGTTCGGCTGGCGGTTGCGCTGCGCTCGACGTGCTACTTTCCGACGGCCGTGCTGCCACGGACTTGAGCGCCGCTACCTCGCGTTGCAGAGCTTCGACTTGCAGCGAAAGCTGCGAATTGTCGTCAGTGCGGATCGGCACCGCCGCCGGGGCTAGGGGCAAACGCGCAGCGGGGAGCGATCGGCCAGAACCGAAGTAGACGATCGCTGCCCCCACCGCCGCGAAGGCGACCAGATGCGCGACGACTCTCATCGCAGCAGCTACTGCGAAGCGGTTACGCCGCGAAACACTCCAAGGTACGTGCGCAGAGCATCGTGATACGGCGGCAACACGCAATTCACGCTGACGTAGTCGTAGAACCCGAGCATCGAGGCCGGCAGGCTCACGAATCTGTCGTAGGTCGCTTCGGTTGCAGTGAATCCACTCCAGCCGTGCAGCACGCCCTGATAGGTGTACGAGGCGACATTGCACGTCGTCTGCACCGTCACGAGCGAGTTCAGCAGATTGTCGCCATCAAGCCAGAAGCCGCCGGACGTGGCGCCGGCCGCGAGCGGGGAGCGCGGCACGGGGCAGATCACGATGGTCGGAACGTTGGTCATGTTGACCACGCCGCTGTCGATGATGCCGACGCGGTTCTGCTTATCGGAGGGGACCGCCTGAAATACCGCCTGCTGGCAGGCAACGGCGGAAGTGTTGATGTTCGTCGCGCCGGCGGGCGACAGTGGCGCGGCGGTTAGTGTGATGCCAAAGACAACCCCAAGCACCTGAACGGTTCGCGATAGCACGGCGGGGACCTCTTGTTGGGTGACCTCACCGTGTTAATCGCAAAACGCAGTTAAATAGACGACACCGGACGGCAAGGCTATGCCGCTTGTGCCGCGCGGAGCGTCTTTTCCATGCGCCGCAGGGCTTCTTCGAGTGTCGGCATGCTGCAGGCGAACGACAGGCGCATGTGTCCCGGCGCACCGAAGCCGCTTCCGGGAACGACTGCGACACCGCCATGAGTGAGCAGGTGCTCCGCGAATGCGTTGTCGTCCTTCACGCCCACGATGCTCATCGCTTTCTCGACATTCGCGAACGCGTAGAACGTGCCCGCGCCTTTGAGGCACGAGACGCCGGGGAGCTTGTTGAGACCGGCGACGATGAAATCGTGGCGCTGCCTGAAGTGCTTGTTCATCTCGCGCACGCACGACTGGTCGCTGTTGAGCGCGACTGTCGCGGCCTTCTGTGCGATCGAAGACGGATTCGAGGTGCTCTGGCCCTGGATTGTGGCCATCGCGGTCACGATCTCGATCGGGCCGCCGCAGTAGCCGATGCGCCAGCCGGTCATCGCGTACGCCTTCGAGACGCCGTTGGTAGTGATGATGCGGTCGTACAGCTCGGGGCACACGCTCGCGAAGCTCACGAACGGCTCGTCAGCCCAGTAGATGTGCTCGTACATGTCGTCCGTGCAGATGACGACCCGCGGATGTTTCATCAGCACGTCGCCGAGCGCGCGCAGTTCAGCGCGGGTGTACGCGGCGCCCGTCGGGTTGCTCGGGCTATTCAATATGAAGAATCGCGTCTTCGGCGTGATCGCCGCCTCCAGCTGTGCCGGCGTGAGCTTGTAACCCTGATCCGCGCCCGCATATGGAGTGACGGGCACGCCATCGGCTAGCAGCACCATGTCGGGATACGAAACCCAGTAGGGCGCCGGGATCACCGCTTCATCGCCCGGATCGATCACCGCGAGGATCAGGTTGAAGATCGTCTGCTTCGCGCCGGTCGAAACCAGGATCTGCTTGCGCTGATAGTCGAGACCGTTCTCGCGCTTGAACTTCGCGCTGATCGCGTCCTTGAGCTCGGCCGTGCCTTCGACGGGCGTATAGCGCGTGTGACCTTTGCGGATCGCATCGACGCCGGCGTCCGCGATGTGCGAGGGCGTGTCGAAATCCGGCTCGCCGGCGCCGAGACTGATGATGTCCTTGCCTTCCGCCTTGAGCTGCGCGACACGGCCGGTGAGCGCGACAGTGGGCGAGGGTTTGACGCGCTGGACGCGTTTTGAAACTGGTAAACTCACGAGGCACCGCTACAGACGCAAGTCGAAGACGCGGGAATTGTTTCTCATGACCGAAAGTACCGCAACCGGATTCGCACTGACGGGCGATTACAAGCCGTCGGGCGATCAGCCAACGGCGATCGCCGGACTGGTCGATGGGCTGCGCTCGGGGCTCACGCATCAGACGCTGCTCGGCGTGACGGGAAGCGGAAAAACCTTCTCCGTCGCTAACGTAATCCAGGAAGTTCAGCGCCCGACACTCGTGCTCGCGCACAACAAGACGCTGGCGGCGCAGCTTTACGGCGAATTCCGCGAATTCTTCCCGCACAACGCCGTCGAGTACTTCGTCTCCTACTACGACTACTATCAGCCGGAGGCTTACGTTCCTTCCTCCGACACCTACATCGAGAAGGACTCGTCGATCAACGAGCACATCGAGCAGATGCGCTTGTCCGCGACCAAGGCGCTGCTTGAGCGGTCGGACGCGATCATCGTCGCGACGGTATCGGCGATCTACGGCCTCGGCGATCCGGAAGCGTATCTGTCGATGGTGCTGCACCTGTCGCGCGGCGACCGGATGGATCAGCGCAAGATGCTGCGACGCCTCGCGGACATGCAGTACAAGCGCAACGAGCTCGACCTGACGCAAGGCACGTATCGGGTGCGCGGCGACGTGATCGACATCTTCCCGGCGGAGTCGGAGCGCGAGGCCTTGCGCGTCGAGCTGTTCGATGACGAGGTCGACTCGCTCATGCTGTTCGATCCGCTCACGGGCGAGATCAAGCGCAAAGTGCCGCGCTACACCGTATTCCCCTCGACGCACTACGTGACTCCGCGCGAGCGCCTGGTCACGGCTGTCGACCAGATTCGGGACGAGCTGCACGAGCGACTGAACGAGCTCAAGAGTGGCGGCAAGCTGCTGGAAGCGCAGCGCCTCGAACAGCGAACGCGCTTCGACATCGAGATGATCCGCGAAGTCGGCTACTGCAACGGCATCGAGAACTACTCGCGATTCTTGTCCGGCCGCTCACCCGGCGAGCCGCCGCCGTGTCTGTTCGACTACTTGCCGGACAACGCGCTGCTGATCGTCGACGAGAGCCACCAGACAATCCCGCAGCTCGGTGCGATGTACCGCGGCGATCGCTCGCGCAAGGAAACGCTCGTTGAATATGGCTTCCGCCTGCCGTCCGCTCTCGACAACCGGCCGCTGCGCTTCGACGAATGGGAGAAGCTGGCGCCGCAGATGATCTTCGTCTCCGCAACGCCGGGGCCGTATGAGTTGCAGCGCTCGGGCCAGGTCGTCGAGCAGCTGGTGCGGCCGACGGGCCTGGTCGATCCGGAAGTCGAGCTGCGGCCGGTGCGCACGCAGGTCGACGACGTGCTCTCGGAGATCAAGATCTGCGTCGAGCGCGGCGAGCGCGTGCTGATCACGACGCTGACCAAGCGCATGTCGGAAGACCTCACGGAGTACCTCGACGAGCACGGCGTGAAGGTTCGCTACCTGCACTCGGACATCGACACGGTCGAGCGCATGGAGATCATTCGCGACCTGCGGCTCGGCAAGTTCGACGTGCTGGTCGGCATCAACCTGCTGCGCGAAGGCCTCGATATGCCCGAGGTGTCGCTGGTCGCGATCCTCGACGCCGACAAGGAAGGCTTCCTGCGCTCGGAAAATTCGCTGATCCAGACGATCGGCCGCGCGGCGCGTCACCTGAACGGGCGCGCGATCCTGTACGCGGACCACGAGACGGGTTCGATCAAGCGCGCGATCGAGGAGACCAATCGGCGCCGGCGCAAGCAGCTCGAGTTCAACGAGAAGCACGGCATCACGCCTCGCGGCATCAAGAAAGGAGTTGCGGACATCCTGGAAGGCGCCTACTCGGACAGCCCGCGCGGACCGCTGCGCAAGATCGCAGAGCCGGGGGCGGACTATTCAACGCTGACGCCCGACCAGGTCATCCGCCGCATCAAGAAGCTCGAACAGGAGATGCTCAAGCACGCCCGGAACCTGGAGTTCGAGCAGGCGGCACGGCTGCGAGACGAGGTGCACAAGCTGCGGAATGTGGCCTTCGGCCTGCCGGGCGAGAAGGCCGGGTAGCTGTATCCGCTTGTTTCTGTTCGGCCTGCCCGCTATCCTTCCCGGCCTTTTCGGGGCGCTTAGCTCAGCGGTAGAGCACTTGCTCGACAAGCAAGGGGTCACAGGTTCAATCCCTGTAGCGCCCACCATTTCGCATCCCTATGCCAGTCATCACCCTGCCTGATGGCAGTCAACGTACTTATGCCGAAGCCGTCTCGATCGAGAAGGTAGCGGCTGATATCGGCCCGGGGTTGGCCAAAGCCGCGCTCGCCGGCAAGGTCGACGGCAAGCTCGTTGACACCTCATATGTCATCGACCGGGATGCCCGGCTCGCGATCGTCACGGACCGCGATCCGGAAGGGCTGGAAGTCATCCGGCATTCCACCGCGCACCTGCTGGCGCAGGCGGTGAAGCAGCTGTTTCCGGACGCGCAGGTGACGATTGGCCCGGTCATCGAAGACGGCTTCTACTACGATTTTTCCTACAAGCGCCCGTTCACCCCCGATGACCTCGTCCAGATCGAGGAGCGGATGCGGGAGCTGGCGAAGGCCGACCACAAGGTCACCCGGCGCGTCATGCCCCGCGACGACGCGGTGCAGTTCTTCAAGGACCAGGGCGAGATCTATAAGGCCGAGATCATCGCGAGCATCCCGGCCGGCGAGCAGATCAGCCTGTACGGCCAGTCCGACTGGGTCGACCTGTGCCGCGGCCCGCACGTGCCGAGCACCGGCAAGCTGCGCGCGTTCAAGCTGATGAAGATTGCCGGCGCCTACTGGCGTGGCGATTCTCGCAACGAGATGCTCCAGCGCATCTACGGCACCGCGTGGCCGGACGACAAGCAGCTCAAGGCCTATCTGACACGCCTCGAAGAGGCGGAGAAGCGCGACCATCGCAAGCTCGGCAAAGAGCTCGATCTGTTCCACTTTCAGGAAGAAGCCCCCGGCGCCGTGTTCTGGCACCCGAAGGGCTGGACCATGTTCCAGGCGCTGATTGCCTACATGCGCGTGAAGCAGCGCGAGGCCGGCTACCAGGAAGTCAGCGCTCCCGAAATCATGGATGCCGATCTGTGGCGGCGCTCCGGCCATCTGCAGACCTTCGGCGAGAACATGTTCTTCACGAAGACGCCGGACGAGCGCACCTACGCGATCAAGCCGATGAACTGCCCCGGCCACGTGCAGATCTTCAACCAGGGCCTGCGCAGTTATCGCGACCTGCCGCTGCGGTTCGCCGAGTTCGGTAAGGTTCATCGCTACGAGCCGTCGGGTGCACTGCACGGCCTGATGCGGGTGCGTGCTTTCACTCAGGACGACGCCCACGTCTTCGTCACCGAGAACCAGCTGGTCGAGGAGAGCGTGCGGGGCATCCACCTGCTGCTGTCGATTTATCGCGATTTCGGCTTCGACGACGTGCGGGTGAAGTTCTCGGATCGCCCGGAGAAGCGCGTCGGCAGCGACGAGATCTGGGACCGCGCCGAGCAGGCGCTGCAGGAAGCGACACGGGCGGCCGGCGTCGAGTACACGCTCAACAAGGGCGAGGGCGCCTTCTACGGACCGAAGCTCGAGTTCGTGCTGAAAGACGCGATCGGCCGCGACTGGCAGTGCGGTACCTGGCAGGTCGACCTGAACATGCCGGGCCGCCTGGGCGCTCACTACATTGACGACCACAGCGACAAGCGCACGCCTATCATGCTCCACCGCGCGATCTTCGGTTCGCTGGAGCGGTTCACCGGCATCCTCATCGAGCATCATGCCGGCCGGCTGCCGGCCTGGCTCGCGCCGGTGCAGGCAGTCGTTCTCAACATCACGGACAATCAAGCCGAATATGCACTAAAAGTGACCGAAACCCTGAAAAATCAGGGGCTTCGGGTCGCGGCTGACTTGCGCAACGAGAAGGTCGGCTTTAAGATCCGCGAACACACACTGCAGCGCGTTCCGTACCTTCTGGTCGCTGGCGATCGCGAAGCAGGTTCAAATTCCCTGGCCGTGCGCACGCGCAATGGCAAAGATCTCGGAGCGATGTCGGTGGACACGATCGCTGCGAGACTTGCCGAGGAAGTCGCGAGCCGCGGCCGGATTATTTTGGAGGTATGACGTATCGCTGCCCCTATTGCTAAGCGCGTTCGGCGTAACGACGAGATCAGTGCGCCGAAGCTGCGGGTGATCGACGCCCAGGGCCATCAGGTCGGCGTGATCACTCGTTTCGAGGCATTGCAGATGGCGCAGAGCGCCGAGCTGGATCTGGTCGAGGTGTCGCCCACCGCTGATCCGCCCGTGTGCCGCATCATGGACTTCGGCAAATTCCTGTTCGAGCAGAACAAGAAGGCGCACGCAGCGAAGCGCAAGCAGAAGCAGATTCAGATCAAGGAAGTGAAGTTTCGCCCTGGAACGGAAGAGGGCGACTATCAGGTGAAGCTGCGTAACCTGATCCGCTTCCTGCAGGAAGGCGACAAGGCCAAGGTGACCATGAGGTTCCGCGGCCGCGAGATGGCACATCAGGAAGTCGGCCGCGAGCTCCTGCAACGGGTGTCGGCAGATCTGGCGCCGTATGCGCAGATCGAGCAGAACCCGCTGATGGAAGGGCGGCAGATGGTGATGATGTTCGGGCCTAAGAAGAAATAGGCCCGAGCTGTCGGGCCTGGGCCCGGCACTGTAGGTCGGGCTTCAGCCCGACACACAAAAAGTGAGCAACGCTCGCGAGAGCGTTGTCCCGCCCCAAGGTGCTTCGGCGCCCCACGGGCTAAATCAAGAGAGAGCTCTGCGGAGCTCGGAGTTGTTATGCCCAAGTTGAAGACCAACCGGGCAGCGGCGAAGCGTTTTCGCAAGACTGCCAAAGGGTTCAAGCGAGCCCAATCCCATCGTCGGCACATCCTCACCAAGAAGCCGAGCAAGCGTAAGCGTCAGCTGCGCGCGCCGAGCATGGTGGCGAAGCAGGATCTGGTGCGGCTCGAGCAGCTGCTCCCGAACCACTAAACCTTCAAGAGGAGCTGACACATGGCACGCGTTAAGAGAGGCGTCATTGCGGGCGCCCGTCACAAGAAGATCCTCAAGAAAGCGAAGGGCTACTACAACGCCCGTCGCAAGGTTTTCCGCGCGGCGAAGCAGGCGGTCATCAAGGCCGGCCAGTACGCATACCGCGATCGCAAGACCAACAAGCGCACCATGCGTGCGCTGTGGATCACCCGCATCAATGCCGAAGCACGAGTTCACGGCTTGTCGTACAGCAAGCTGATCGCCGGGCTCAACCTGGCGGGTCTGACGATGGACCGCAAGGTGCTGGCCGACATCGCGATGAACGATCCGGCAGCATTCGGCGTGATCGCGCAGAAGGCGAAAGACAGCCTGTTGAAGCAGGCTGCCTAAATGCAGTCGCTCGTTGAGGCCGCGCGCGCGGAGATCGCGCGCGCGGCCAACATCGAGGAACTGGAGCAGATTCGGGTCCGCCTGCTCGGCAAGAAGGGCGAGATCACCGCGCAGCTCAAGGCGCTCGGGGCGATGGACCCCGAGGCTCGCAAGCTCGCGGGCGCGAAAATCAACGAAGCGAAAGAAGCGCTGACCGCGGCACTCGACGCACGGCGCGCTGCGCTCGATGCCGAGCAACTCGCCGCGCAACTCGCCAGCGATACCGTCGATGTCACCTTGCCGGGACGCGGTCAGACCGCCGGCGGGTTGCATCCCGTCACTCGATCGCGGCGGCGAATCGAGCAGATCTTTCGTGGCGGCGGCTTCACCGTCGCCGACGGTCCGGAGATCGAGGACGACTGGCACAACTTCGAAGCACTGAACATCCCCGCCGACCATCCGGCGCGGGCGATGCACGACACGTTTTATTTCGGCGATGGCCGCCTGCTGCGCACGCATACCTCGCCGGTGCAGGTGCGCTACTTGCAGTCGCACGAACCGCCGGTGCGGATCATCGTGCCGGGTCGCGTGTATCGAAACGACTCCGACATGACGCACACGCCCATGTTCCATCAGCTCGAAGGGTTGGTCGTCGACGAGGGCATCAGCTTCGCCAACCTGAAGGCGGTGCTGCACGGCTTCATGCAGGAGTTCTTCGAGAAGGACGTCGGCATGCGGCTGCGTCCTTCATATTTCCCGTTCACCGAGCCTTCCGCTGAAGTCGACATCTCGTGTGTCGCGTGCGGCGGCGCGGGTTGCCGCGTGTGCAAGAACACCGGCTGGCTCGAAGTTGCGGGCTGCGGCGTCGTCCACCCCAACGTGCTGAAGGCGGTGAACATCGACTCCGAGCGCTACACCGGCTACGCGTTCGGCTTCGGTATCGACCGCCTCACGATGCTGCGTTACGACGTCAACGACCTGCGCATGTTCTTCGAGAACGATCTGCGCTTTCTGCGGCAGTTCGCCTGATGAAGATCAGCCTGCAATGGTTGGGCGAATGGGCTGACACGGGCACCGTCGTGCACGATCTGGCGCATGCGCTCACGATGGTTGGTCTCGAGGTCGAAGGCATTCACCCTGCCGCGCCACCGCTCGCCAATGTCGTGGTCGGCGAAGTGCGCAGCGTCACGAAGCATCCTGACGCCGAGAAGCTCAACGTCTGCCGCGTCTGGAACGGTCGCGAGGAATTGCAGATCGTCTGCGGCGCGCCGAACGTGCGTGTCGACATGAAAGCGCCGCTCGCGCAGATCGGCGCGAAGCTCCCGAACGGGATGGAGATCAAGCAGGGGAAGCTGCGCGGCGTCGAGTCCTCGGGAATGCTGTGCTCTGCGCGCGAGCTGGGCCTGAGCGAGGATGCAACCGGACTCCTCGATTTGCCAGCTGAGTTGCCGGTCGGCCAGGACCTGGTCACGGCGCTGGGGCTCAACGATACGATCTTCGAAGTGAACCTCACGCCGAATCGCGGCGATTGCATGAGCGTCGCTGGAGTCGCGCGCGAAGTCGCGGCGCTGCGCAAGCAGCCGCTGCATCCGCCGGCGATGAAGCCCGTGGCCGCGCAGTCGACCGAGCGTTTTCCGGTGCGACTGGAAGGCGGCGCCGGGTGCCCGAAGTTCGTCAGCCGCGTGATCCGCGGGATTCGCCCGAACGCAAAATCGCCGTCCTGGATGCAGGAGCGCCTGCGTCGCGCGGGGTTGCGTCCGATCAGCGCAGTGGTCGACATCACCAACTACGTGATGCTCGAGCTCGGCCAGCCGTTGCACGCATATGACCTGGACGGGCTCAATGGCTCGATCATCGTCCGCTTCGCGAAAGCGGGCGAGACGCTCAAGATGCTCGACGGCCGCGTGGTCGAGCTCGCGCCCGACATTCTGATGATCTCGGACGAGCGCACGCTGCTCGGCATGGCGGGCGTGATGGGCGGCGAGGATTCGGGGATCAACGACCGCACCGTCAATGTTCTGCTGGAAGGCGCTTTCTTCACGCCATCGATAGTCGCCGGGCGCGGGCGTCGCTTCGGGTTGATCACCGATGCGTCGCAGCGCTTCGAGCGCGGTGTCGATCCGGAGCTGCAGGAGCGCGCGATCGAGCGTGCCACGCAATTGCTGCTGGAATCCGCGGGTGGCACCGCCGGTCCGATCGAAGTGACGCGAACAGCCGAGCGCTATCCGGCGCGCACGCCAGTCCGCGTGCGACATCAGCGAGTACAGCACGTTCTCGGCGCGCCGCTCGCGGCAGAAGCAGTCGCAGACTGCCTCGTCCGGCTCGGCATGAAAGTCGAGGGCGCCGCGCCGGTGTGGTCAGTCACGCCGCCGAGCTGGCGCTTCGACATCAGCATCGAGGAAGATCTGATCGAAGAAGTCGCGCGTCTGTACGGCTTCGACAATATCCCGGAGAAGAACGAGATCGCCGCGCAGCGCATGCAGCCGTGGACGGAAACCCGCGTGCGCAACGAGCGCGCAGCCGATGCGCTCGTCGATCGCGGCTACCAGGAAGCGATCACGTATTCGTTCACCGATCCGGCGACTCAGGCTTTGCTGTTTCCCGATCCGGCATTTGCGCTCGCGAATCCGATTTCTGCCGAGCTGGCCGTGATGCGCGTGTCGTTGTGGCCTGGTCTCCTGCAGGCGCTCGGCAGCAATCAGCGGCGTCAGCAATTGCGCGCGCGTCTGTTTGAAGTCGGCCGTCGCTACGCAGGGAAGGACGGCGCCGAGACCGAAGTGATCGCGGGCGTCGTCGCCGGCTCGGCGCTGCCGGAGCAGTGGGGCGTCGAAGCGGCGAAAGTCGATTTCTTCGACGTGAAAGCGGATGTCGAAGCGCTGCTCGCGCTGACCGGCGCGGCCGAGCAGTTCCGCTTCGTGCCCGAGCCGCACCCCGCGCTGCACCCGGGCCAATCGGCGCGCATCCAGCGCGGCGATCGTTCCGTAGGGTGGCTGGGCGCGCTGCATCCCGAGCATTCACGTCGCCTGGATTTGACATATCCGGTGTTCGTGTTCGAGCTGGAAACGCAGGCCGGGCTGAGTCATGACGTCCCGGTCTTCGAGGAGATTTCCAAATACCCGGCCATCCGTCGCGATATTGCCGTCATCGTCGACGAAGGCTTGCCGGCCGAGAGCCTGCTGGCCACCGTGCGGGACGGCGCGGGCGCCCTTTTACAGGCTTTGAACGTGCTCTCCGTCTACCGCGGGCGACAGTTCGAGAAAGGCAAGAAAAGCATAGCCTTAGGTCTGCAATTGCAGGATACTTCCCGCACCCTGACCGATAGCGAAGCCGACGCCATCGTGGCGCGGGTCATCGAACAACTGAAGCTCAAGCTGCACGCCACGATCCGGGACAAATAACCTATGGCACTTACGAAAGCGGAGATCGCCGAGGCCTTGTTCGACCAGCTGGGTCTGAACAAGCGCGAAGCCCGCGAGCTCGTCGATCTGTTCTTCGAAGAGCTGCGCGCGTCGCTGTCCACGGGCGAGCAGGTGAAGCTTTCGGGGTTTGGTAACTTCGATCTGCGCGACAAAAATCAGCGACCGGGCCGTAATCCGAAGACGGGCGAGGAGATTCCGATCAGCGCTCGCCGCGTCGTGACGTTTCGACCGGGACAAAAATTGAAAGCTCGAGTCGAGGCGTATGCTGGAACCCGGCAATAACAGCGAACTGCCCCCGATCCCCGGCAAGCGCTATTTCACCATCGGTGAAGTCAGCGACCTTTGCGGGGTGAAGCCGCACGTCTTGCGCTACTGGGAACAGGAGTTCCCGCAGCTCAAGCCCGTCAAGCGCCGCGGCAACCGCCGTTACTACCAGCGCCAGGACGTGCTCGTCATCCGCCAGATCCGCAGCCTGTTGTACGAACAGGGCTTCACGATCGGCGGCGCGCGCAATCGCCTGCAAGGCGACGAGGCGCGCGACGACCTGACACAGGCGCAGCAGATCGTGCGCCAGATTCGCGTCGAGCTGGAAGAAGTGCTGCGGATTCTGCGCAGGTAGGTTGTCGGGCTAAAGCCGGCCTACACCGAGCTCCTGTAGGTCGGGCTTCAGCCCGACTCTCCATACAGCTCGAGAAACGCTTTCACCGCTTCATTCACATGATTGGCTCGCGTGCGCGCGCTGATCTCGCCACCGCATGCCGCGCTGAACACCAGCTGACCCTGCACGAGCGCAATGAACTGGCTCGCAGCAAGCCGTGCCGCGTCATTCGACTGATCAAGCGCCAGCGCACCGCGATCGGCGAGCCCACGCAGATAGCGCGCCGTCCGGTCGAGCAAACCCGGCATTCCGACTTCCAGCAGCGCCTTACGCAGCGCCGGGAAGCGCGGCGCCTCGTGCACTGCGAGGCGATAAACCGCCAAGCCATCGTCGGACAACATTCGCTTCAGCATGTGCGTCGCGAGTTGACGCAGCTCCGCCTGTGCATCGAGTGTCTGACGAGGCGTCGAGCGCTCATCCGGGAAGAATCGCGCGGCGCGTTCGCTCAGTACTGACTCGAACAACGCCTCCTTGCTGCCGAACTCGGCGTACAGCGTTGCCAGCGAGCCGCCGGCCTCGCGCACGATCGCATTGACGCTGGTGTTCGCGAAGCCGTTCTGCAGAAACAGGTGTTCGGCGACCGCGATCAACTGTTCGCGACGTGCAGCGAGCTGACGTGCTCGCGTATTCCCGTTGCCGTTGCCATTGGCGCCATCGTGTCGTAGCGCCTGTTTCATGGCTGCTCCGGCGCCGGCAGCGTGGGCTGCTGCGTGGCCGGCTCCTTCTTGCGGCGTTCGACGAAGACGAAGAATAATGGCACGAACACGGTGGCGACGAACGTCGCGACGATCATGCCGCCGAACACGCCCGTGCCCATCGACTGACGAGCCGCAGCGCCGGCGCCGGTCGCGATTACGAGCGGCACGACACCCAGCACGAACGCGAGTGAAGTCATGACGATCGGACGGAAGCGCAACCGCGCAGCTTCCTTCGCAGCTTCGATCGGCGAGCGACCTTCCTGCACGCCGCGGTGTGCGAATTCGACGATCAGGATCGCGTTCTTCGCCGCGAGGCCGATGAGCACGATCAGGCCGATCTGGAAATAGATGTCGTTCTCCATCCCGCGCAGCGCCACGAAGGCGAGGGCACCAAACACTGCGAACGGCACGGCGAGCAGCACCGAGATCGGCAGCAGCCAGCGACCGTACAGAGCCGCGAGAATGAGGAACACCATGACGATGGCGAAACCGAAGGCAAAGGCCGAGGCACTGCCTGTTCGCTTCTCCTGGAACGCCTGACCGGTCCACGCGACCTGGAAGCCATCCGGCAATGTCTTCGCAGCGACTTCCTCGACAGCCGCGAGTGCTTCGCCCGAGCTGACGCCTGGGCGACCCGAGCCGTTGAAACGAGCCGCGACGTAGCCGTTGAAGCGCTCGAGCAGCTCGGGACCAACGACCTCCTTCACCTGGATGAGCGCCTTCAGCGGAATCATCTGTTGACTCGTCGTCGAGCGCACATAGACCTCGCCGAGATCGTTCGGATCGTTGCGGAACGGCGCTTCGGCCTGCATCTGCACACGAAACGTGCGGCCGTACAGGTTGAAGTCATTGACGTACAGCGCGCTCATCGTGCTCTGCAGCGCGTCGAACACGTCATCGACGGGGACGCCGAGCGCGAGCGCCTTCTCGCGATCGACCTCGACGCGCAGCTGCGGCACCGAGGCACGATAGAAGGTGTTGATGCCGGCAAGTCGCGGGTCCGCCGCGATTGACTGCTGAAATTCACGCAGCACCTGGCCCAATCTCGCGGGGTCCGCGGAGCCGCGAGATTGCAGATAGCCCTCGAAGCCGCCGGCCGTGCCCAGGCCGCGAATCGAGGGTGGATTGAAAGCGACCGCCAAGCCGCCTCGGATCGCGCTGGTGCGCTGGTTCAACTCGCTGGCGACGTCCGCCGCGGGGCGATCGCGGTCCTTCCAGGGTTTCAGAATGATGAACAGCGTTCCCGCGCTGCTCTTCGTGCCGCCGCCGATGAAGTCATTGCCGTTGATGACATTGACGAACTCGAACTCGGGGAAGTCCGGCAGCATCTGCTGAACCTGCGACGAGACCTTGCCGGTGCGTTCCAGAGTTGCACCGTCCGGCAGCTGTACGCTGCCGATCAGATAGCCCTGGTCCTCTGGCGGAACGAAGCTGTTCGGCAGATACCAGAACAGCAGGCCGGCGATCGCGATGATTCCAGCGAAAATCGCGAGCGCCCGGGCGCGATATTGCAATGCCTGACCGACGCTGGTGAGGAAGCGGTTCGTCGTGGCCGTGAATGCGCGATTGAACCAGCGGAAGTATTTCGAGTCATGAGTTGCATCGTGCAGCAGCAGCGCGCACAGAGTCGGCGTCAAGGTGAGTGCCGTGAAGCCGGAAATGACGACGGCAATCGAGACCGTGACTGCAAACTGTCGATAAAGTTGTCCGGCGATGCCCGTGAGGAACGCGACCGGGACGAACACCGCGCACAGCACGAGCACGATGGCGATGATCGCGCTCGACACCTCGCGCATCGCCTCGATCGATGCGGCGAGCGGGGACATCTTCTCTTCACGCATCAGGCGCTCGACATTCTCGAGCACGACGATTGCGTCGTCGACGACGATGCCGATCGACAACACCATCGCGAACAGAGTCAGCGTATTGATCGAGAAACCGACCAGCCACAGACCCGCGAACGTGCCGATGAGCGACACGGGTACGGCGATCACGGGAATCAACGTCGCGCGCCACGTCTGCAGGAACAGGAACACGACCAGAATGACGAGCGCGCCGGCTTCGAGGATCGTCTTCGTCACTTCCTCGATCGAGGCGGAAACGTAACGGGTCGGATCGAACGGCGTTTCAAAATCGACGCCCGGCGGAAACGCCTGCTTCATCTCCGCCATCTTGTCGCGCACCGCCTGCGCGACCTCGAGCGAATTGCCGCCGGACTGCATGAAAACCGCCATGCCGATCGAGGGCTTGCCGGACAGCAGGTTGTAGGTGTCGTAGCTCTGCGCGCCGAGCTCGATGCGCGCCACGTCCTTCAGGCGCAGCACGCCGCCGCCGGCGGTCGAGCGGATCACGATGTCGCCGAATTCTTCAGGCTCCACCAGACGACCCCGCGCCGTGACGGTGTAGACCAGGCTTTGGCCCTTCAGCGCTGGCTCTGCACCGATCTTTCCGGCGGCGTACTGCGTGTTCTGTGAGCGTAGTGCGTCAGCGATGTCGCTGACCGTCAGTCCGAGCTGCGCCAGCCGATCGGGACGCAGCCAGATGCGCATCGAATAGTCGCGCGCACCGAAAACATTGATGTCCGCGACGCCGGGCACTCGCTTGAGCTCGTCGAGCAGCGAGATGGTCGCGTAGTTCGACAGGAACAGCGTGTCGCGACTGTTGTCGGGCGACACGAGCGCGACGAGCAGCAGGATGTCGTTCGAGCGCTTCTGCACCGTCACGCCGTTGCGGCGGACTTCGTCGGGCAATCGCGGCAACGCGAGCTGCACGCGGTTGTTCACGTTGAACACCGCAGTGTCGACGACCGTGCCGACATCGAACGTCGCCGTGATCGTCAGGTCGCCGGTAGAGGACGAGCTTGAGTTGAAGTAGAGCAGATGCTCGACACCGGAGAGCTTCTCTTCGATCGGCGCAGCAACGGTTTTCGCGATCGTCTCTGCGCTGGCGCCCGGGTAGCTGGTGTTGATGATGACTGTCGGCGGGGCGATGTCCGGATATTGCGCGATCGGCAGGATCGAGCTCGCGACCAGTCCCGCAATCACGATGATGATCGCGATGACGCCGGCCAGCACCGGGCGGTCGATGAAGAACTTCGAGAACATGTCAGCGGGCCGCCGTCGCGGCGGCGGGCGGAGTCGTCGAGTCGGCCTGTGCGACCACGGCGACGCCGGGCTTCAGTTTCAGGAGATTGTCGAGAATCACCGTGTCGCCGGGGTTCAGGCCGTTGCGGATGATCCAGTCCTGGCCGACCCAGGTACCGACGTCCACAGCACGCTGCGCTGCCTTGCCGTCGGCACCGATGATCCAGACGTAGCGGCCAAGGTCTCCCTGCAGAACGGCGCTCTGCGGCACGGCGATGACACTTTGCGTGCCCGCTTCGACGTGCACCGTCGCAAACTGCCCGGGCAGGATCTGCAGCTGCGGGTTCGGGAACTCGGCGCGCAGTTGCACCGTGCCCATGTTCTGATCGACGGTCGACGAGGCGAAGTTGAGATGACCGCGCTCGCCGTAGGTCTCGCCGTTCGCGAGGACGAGGCCGACGTCGCTGCGTTCTTCGCCGGCCTTGCGCAGGTTCACGTGCTCGGCTTCGGAAAGCGCGAAGCGCACCCACACCGGGTGCGTCTGCGACATCGTCGTGAGCAGGCTGCTGTCTGTGTTCGCTGTAACGAGGCTGCCTTCGGAATGCAGCGCGCGGCCCGTGACACCGGTGATCGGCGCGACGACAGATGTGTACGAAAGATTGAGCTGGGCCTCCCGGACTGCCGCACGCGCAGCTTCGAGCTGCGCGGTTGAGGAGAGGTATGCCGTCTGAGCTTCTTCAGCGAGGCGCTTGCTGACCGCAGCATTGGCGAGCAGCCCTCCGAGACGCTCGGCCTCGCGGCGCGCCTGTTCGTTGTTTGCTTGAGCCTGGTCGGCCGTCGCCTTCGCGTGCGCCAGTGCAATCTCGAATGGCGCGCGCTCGATCTGAAACAGCGGCGTGCCCGCGCGTACGAAGGAGCCTTCGTTGTACAGGCGTTTCTCCACGATCCCGGAGACGCGCGCGCGGATCTCGACTTCCTTCGAGCCTTCGGTGCGGCCGACAGCCTCGAGCACCATGGGCACCGAGCGACGCTCCACTTGCTGGGTTGTCACCGGGATCGGCTTGTCTCCATTCGGCTGGGCGCTGCCGCCGCAGGCTGCGAGCCAGCAGGCAACACAGAGAGACAGCACCAGGCGGGGCAGGGCGGAGCAATAACGGAGCATGAGGACTCAGACTTGCGGTGGGGCCGCAAGTGTAGCAGCCGCTACACGAGTTTTCTCAGCTTTCCCGCGTCGCAATGCGTGCGCCGATCGGCAGATTGCGTACCCGCCGACCGCTCGCGGCGAAGATCGCGTTGGCGAGCGCCGGCGCGGCAGTCGGCAGGCCGATTTCGCCCGCGCCGGACGGATCGCGCTCGCTGTCGACGATTGCAACTTCGACGTCCGGAGCGTCGGCGATGCGCAGCAGCGGGTAGTCGTTGAAGTTGCTTTGCACGACTTGACCTTCCTTGATGTTGATCTCCAGGTTGCGCGCCGTGCTGATGCCGTCGATCGTTCCGCCCATCATCTGTGCTTCGAGGCCGAGACGGTTGATGGGGCGGCCGACGTCGACTGCGCAGACGCAACGTTCGATGCGATAGCTGCCGTCGCTTGCGACGCTGACTTCCATCGCGTGCGCAGCGTAGCCGCCGAAGGTGAAGTGGCCGGCGATGCCGAGGCCGCGACCGCGCGGAAGGCTGCGGCCCCAGCCGATGCGTTGTGCGGCGAGACGCAGCACATCTGCGAGGCGGCCAGGATTGAACGTCGGTCCGCCGTGCTGACCGTAGGGGAGTTCTCTCGACGCACCGAGCAGACGCAGGCGGAGTGCGAGTGGATCTTGTTGCGTGGCGTGGGCGATCTCGTCGACGAAGGCCTGTACAGCGAAAGCATTCGCAGTGTGCGCGGGCGCGCGCCACGAACCGCGCTGGATGCCTGAGTCGACAGCAAACCATTCCAGGCGAACGTTGCCGAGGAGCTGCGCAGGAAAGTCGTCCGGATAGAGCTCGGACGTCCACATGTCTTCGGGCTTCACGTCGGGACGGCGGTAATACTTCGACGCACTCGCCAGCCGGTGCGTCCAGCCGGTGAGCTGCTTGTCCGCGTCGAGTGTCGCAATCAGGTGATGCTGGCCGAACGGGCGATACCAGTCGTGGCGCATGTCTTCTTCGCGCGTCCAGACGAGCTGGATCGGCTTGCCGATCTGCTTGGACAGCATCACGGCTTCAGCGATGAAGTCGTTCGAGAGACGACGGCCGAAGCCACCGCCGACGCGCGTCATGCGCACGTCGATCTTCAGGCGGTCGATGCCGGTGATCTGATTGGCGATGCGTGAAGCGCCGCCGGGCATTTGCAACGGCGCGATGATGAGCACGCTGTCCTTGCGCACGTCGACGCACGCGTTCTGCGGCTCGAGAGGCGCGTGCGAGACGAACGGAATGCGGTAGGTCGCTTCGATGACTTGCGAGGCGGCCGCGCGGGCTGCGTCGAAGTCGCCATCGTTGCGGACGCGCGTGCCGGTTCCTTTGAACAGCTGTAAGCACTGAGCGTCGAGCGAGGCGGAGGATTCGTGAGCGAATGGGCCAGGAGTCCATTCGATCTTGAGGGTGCGTTGGCCTTGGATTGCCGCCCACGTGTTGTCGGCGATGACGGCAACGCCGGGCGCGAGGTTGGCGGTGATCGGGTCGCCGTGTTTCGGGCCGGGGAGTGCGATGACGTCGCGGACGCCGGGGATCTTCTTCGCGGCCGTTGCATCGAACGACTTCAGCTCTCCGTCGAAGGTGGGGCAGCGCGTGATGACTGCGGTCAATGCGCCAGGGATCGTTGCGTCGAGACCGTATCGAGCGCGGCCGGTGACGATGTCCTCGGTGTCGACGACGCGTGTGCGCGTGCCGAGGATGCGCCATTGCTTCGGGTCCTTCAGCGGTGGGTTCTCGGTCGGGAGTGGTAGGGTGGCTGCCAGTGGCGCGAGCTCGCCGTAACTGCACGTACGACCGTCGGCGTGCTTCACGACGCCCGGTTCCGTGTGCAGTTCGCTGACCGGCACTTTCCAGCGCTGGGCGGCTGCTGCAAGGAGCACCTGTCGTACTCGCGCACCTGCGTGCCGCAGATCGGCCCACGCGTCGGGGATGTTGGTGCTGCCGCCGGCGCCTTGCTCGCCGTACTTCCAGGTGAACTGTCCGTCGGTGCCGCGAACGATTCCGAAGGGAAGTTGCTCGACGCGCACCTTCGACCAGTCGGCGTCCATCTCTTCGGCGATGATCATCGGCAGCGAGGTCTTCACGCCCTGGCCAATTTCGGGTGAGCGCGCGCCGATGAATGTGGTGCCGTCTTTCTCGATGCGCACGAAAAGACCGATGGACGCTGCGCTATCGGGCGAGGCGGCCGGCGCTGCGGCGCGCGATGATCGGGGAACGAAATGGAGCGCGAGGAGCATGCCACCGGCGGCGGTGGCGCCAAGGTGGAGGAACGTTCTGCGATCGAGAGTTGGGGTAACGGAGTCAGAGCCACTCATGCGGCGGATGCTAGCAGGCGTGGGCTGCAAATCGACGCGCGGAAGACTCTGTTCGTCGCAAGAGGGACCTTGCTTTCACTATCAGGACGCCAGGGACAGTTTCAGGTAGCGCTTGGCACGGGCACGGGCTTTGTCCTTGGCTTCGCGGTCGGCCTTGGGATCCGTCGAGAGCTCGCGGAAGCTTTCGGAAAGGTACTTCGTCGCCTCGGCGGTCCTGCCTTGTCGGTAAAGCGCCTCGCCGAGGGCATTCGCTGATCGCATTGCCCGCCATGGTGGTGCGTCGCCACGCTTCCAGCGGTTCATGGACGCGGTCAGGACGGATTCGGCTGCGTGCGGGCGGTTGGTGGCGAGGAGGACTTCGCCGAGGAAGTACTCCGCGGAGGCAACGAACTGATGATCGAGAGGGAGTGTCTCGGCGAAGATATCGAGTGACTCTCGCAATGTGGCCTCGGCCTCCTGAAACTTCCGAAGTTCGATCAGAGTCCTCGCGAGGGTTATGGTGACGCTGGCTGTCGCAAAGTGCCGCTTGCCCATGGCGATCCGACTCTTCCCAACAGCGTCACGTGAAAATGACTCGGCCTCATCAAGTCTGTGCTGTGAATATCTGATTATGGCTAGCCTGTCGAGGACAGCGATGACGTTCTCGCTGTTCGGGCCGAATAGTTCTGTATCCTTACGTAGAGCGTCCAACAGTATTGATGCTGACTCCTCCAGTCGGTCCTGGAGATAGAGCGTGTCTGCCAGTGTCACTTCAGCCGTAACGCGATCGGGGTACATTGGTGGAGCCGTCGCTTGGAATATCTCAATCGCCTCCCGTGCGGTTCGTTCCGCCCGTGCGACATCGTCGTTCCAGGTGAGACTCATTGCAAGTTCGACCAAGACTTCCGCAACCTCTACGTGGCGAGTTCCTAGAACGGTTCGATATAGCGCCAGACTCCGCTCGAAGTCCGCCTGAGCAGCGGGAATTCGACCTTCGTACATTTCTATGCGCCCTCTGTTTACAAGCAGCTTTGCGTACCCCACGGAAGCCAGTAGGCCGTATCGCTTCGCAAGGTGCTCGGCGTCCATCAACGTTGCACGGGCCCGGCGAATGTCACCGTCATTACGTTGTGCCATAGAGAGATAGATCATCGCTGTTAGCGTGTCGCTCTCGGCGTCAGGAGTCCGGCCAAAGATTTGCACCGCGTCAGTGAGGCGATCTATCGCGGCCTTTAGCTGTCCTCTTCGGAAATAGGCCCGACCGACTGCCTGCAACAATCGTGCGCGAGCGACCGGCTGATCGCGCAGCTCGCGTTCGATGCTTTTCGCCGCCTGATCGAGAATTGCAGACCCGCTGACACCATTGGCGAGGCTCTCGAATGGGTCAGCGATGTCGAGGACATTCATCGCGACGTTCGAGACCTTTTGAGCCCTTTGTCGCTCCCGTTCCGCCCGATCGCGCTCAGCAGCGATCTGTTGAGCCTGAACTGTCATCGCAACAGCGAAAGCGGTGACGAAGAGTATGAACCCCAGCGCCGTGAGTACGCCAACAAATGCAACACGGTTTCGCCGTGCCAGTTTGCGAATCGTGTAGGCAAGAGTGGGTGGACGAGCAAGAACAGGTTCATCCCGCAAATAACGGTCGATATCCGCAATTAGCTCGTTCACGGTCTGGTATCGGCGTGCTGGTTCCTTCTCGAGGCATTGCATGACGATCCAATCAAGGTCCTCTCGAACTTGCTTGACTAGTCGCTTAGCAGTTGTGCCACAGTGATCTGAGATTCGCGTGAGCAGGTCGTCATCGAGTGCGTACAAGCGTCGCGATGGGTGAGGGGGTTCCTCAGTACGAAGCCGTTGCCGCAATTGGTCGAGGTTCGCCTGGGCGAGTTCATGCGCATCAAATGGCGTTTGGCTTGTCAGTAGCTCATAGAGCAGAGCGCCCAGCCCATAAATATCGCTGCGCGTATCGACACCAATTTGTCCAGGCTCCGCCTGCTCGGGACTTAAATATGCTGGAGTCCCCATTACCTGATTGATCTCTGTCTGCAGTGTGTGGTCGATCAGTCGTCCTTGAGTAGCCTTGGCAATTCCAAAGTCGATGACTTTTGCGATGGGTAGACCGTCATGCATCGTGACCAAGACATTTGAGGGTTTGATATCGCGATGAATGATTCCCTTCTGATGTGCATGCTGGATTGCCTGGCATACTTGAATGAAAAGAGGCAGGCGCTCCGCTATCGTCAGTCGACTCTGATCACAGTAGTCCGTGATTCTGACCCCACGGACTAGTTCCATCACGAAGTAGGGACGGCCCTCACGTGTGGCACCGGCGTCGAAAACTCGGGCCACGTTGGGGTGATCCATGAGAGCGAGTGCTTGGCGCTCAGCCTCAAAGCGCGCGATCACAGCTTTGGTATCCATCCCTGGCTTAATGATTTTTAGGGCGACTTCACGTTTGACTGGAGCAGTCTGCTCCGCGAGGTACGCGATGCCGCACCCTCCCTCGCCAAGTTCGCGTAGCAATCGATACGGGCCTATCTGATCCGCGCCTTCGTGTGTCTTCGCGGCCCCTTCATTAACAAACGTGGCGGCCTTGCTGAAGGCATCGATCAAGCCTGTCAGCCGCCCAAGCAAGGATGTATCGAATTGGCATGCGCGCCTTAGATATGCGCCGCGCTCAGATAGCGGGAGAGCGAGCGCGGCGGCAAAGAGTTCTTCTTCTACGATTTCGTCGCCAGGTCGCGTCAGCACAACCTTGGACCTCCCTATCCAGACGCTGCAGATAGCGAGAGCGTCTTCCGTATTTGTCGGCGAGTAGAGTTTGCTCCGAGAGAGTTGCCCTTTCCAGCGGGATTTGACCGAACGCCGCGGCGGCACTCGGCCGCCGCAATCCGGGATTTCTTATAGCAACACCGAAACTCGCTGCGTCGCGCAGCGAGTAGGGGGAAAGTCCGTGCCGTCAGCTTAGAGCGGGCGCGCCAGCGGAACCGAGCCAGCTGAGTTCGCGTGCGTTTTCCACAGCGCCAGAATCTGCGCGCTCTGCTTAGCGTCCATTGAGACCGTCGACTCGACTGCGGCTGCCGGCTTCAGTGACTGCGTTTCACCATTAAGCGTCGCAGCCATAGCGGTACCGATGGTCAGGAGGACGCCAGCTGCGATTGCAATGTGCTTCTTCATGGCTATTCCTCGAGACCTACTTGCCGCCAACTTCGACAGTGACAACCGGCTCTCCCACAGGGGTCGGAGCAACGGTCACCAACGGCCTGCGGACGCACGTATTGCCCTCAGCGGACGCGACATTGACGAACAAAGCGCACGCAGCGGCGACTGCCGCAACAAAAATGCTACGCATGACAACTTTCTCCCCGCTAAAAAGTGATAGAAGCCCCTCCTTGGACTAGCCTTCATCGTTTACATAAGCCACGCTACATGTGACGCAGTTCACAGGCAACAACTTATGTTGCCTATTCAATGCAAAATCAGGGGATTGCTGAAGTGATACGTCAGGGTCGGCCCGGACCCGGAATTTGACGTAATTGGGCCAACTGTTTGCCAAGACTGGAGGCTAGGTCTCAGGCAGATAAGGTTTGGTAGGGCAGAATCGCTGTAATTGGTGGGAATCCCGGGAGTTTTACCCGGTTCTAGACGGACGGCCTGAAGGGGCCGGTTGGGGATGCAGAGACCGTCACCTATTAATAAGGGTGTGGCCGCGGTGGGGCGGCTGCAGGAGAGGGCGCTTCAGCCGCGCCTCGTATCTGGCTGCCTGGACGCTTCGCTGTGACCGGGCCGATCCCCATCAAGATCCATCCGCGCTGGCAACGGCTCAACGAGTTGTTCTTCCAAGCTGCCCGGCTACAAGGCGCCGAGCGCCAGGCATTCATCGCGCGCGAAACGCATGGCGAGCCGGAGCTCGAGCGCGAGCTTCTCGCACTGCTCGAACGCGGCGATGAGAGAAAGATTGCTGGCTCGCAGACACGCACACTTGGCGGCGGTATCTCCGCACTAGCACCGCGTGAAGAGCGTTCGCTTGTTGGTCGCGTCGTCGCCAAGTATCAGTTGGTTTCAATACTCGGTCGCGGTGGCGCCGGCACCGTGTTCCTCGGTGAGCGGGCCGACAAACAGTTCTCGGGCAAAGTCGCAGTCAAAGTCGTCGATCGTGCAAACGCTGCCGATCTCGGTACGCGTTTCCGCGCAGAGCGACAGATTCTCGCGAGCCTCAATCATCCGAATATCGCCCGGCTGATCGACGCTGGCGAGACCGACGACGGTCAACCGTACCTGGTGATGGAGTACGTCGAGGGCAAGCCCCTCGATCAATACTGCGACGAGAATCGACTTGACCTGCGCAAGCGTCTGAAGCTGTTCATCGACATTTGCGCTGCCGTTCAGTACGCGCACCAGAACCTGATCATTCATCGCGATCTCAAGCCCGCGAACATTCTCGTCACTGCAGACGGTACCGCGAAGTTGCTCGACTTCGGCATCGCGAAGCTGCTCAACCGCAACAACATTAGCAATACAGCGTCCGAGCTCACGCGGATGAACGAGCGGCTGCTGACACCGGAGTTCGCGAGCCCGGAGCAGATTATCGGTGGTGCTGTGACCACCGCGAGCGACGTGTACTCGCTCGGCATCGTCCTGTATCGGCTGCTCAGCGGTTTGCGTCCGTACGATCTGTCCGGCGCTACGAGTCAGCTCGAGATGGAGCGCTCGATCTGCGTCGCTGATCCACCGCGCCCGAGCGCGGCCGTGCAGCGCGCCATGGAGACGCCGCCCGCACAGAGCGAGCCAGCAATTGCCGCGCTCGCTTTGGCGCGCTGTGTATCGCCCGAGCGATTGCGGCGACGACTTGTCGGTGACCTCGATGCGATCATCATGCGTGCGCTGCGGAAGGAGCCGCAACACCGATACACCTCGGTGGAACGACTGGTCGCGGACATCCGGCACTACCTGGACAACGAGCCGGTACAGGCTCGGCAAGGTAACTGGGTTTACTACACACAGCGCTTCGTTCGTCGGCACACGACTGCTGTTGCCGCGAGTGCTGGATTTTTGATCTTCGTGATCGCCGTCGCCATTGTGATGTCGATCCAACGGCAGAACATCGCCGCAGCGCTCGATCGTGCTATGCACGATCGAGAACGCGCGGAGAAAGTTTCGCAGTTCATGCTCGATGTGTTCAGCGCAGCGGATCCATTCACGAACTTCGGCAAGGAGCCGACAGCACGTGTCCTGCTGGACAAAGCGGCGCGTAGTATTCAGAACGATCTGACGCAGCAGCCGGAAGTGCGTGCGGGACTGTTGGAGGCGATCGGTCGCTCGTATCGTCGAATGGGGTTGCCTGATCGTGCGGTCGCTTTCCTGCAGGACTCCTTGCGGATTCAGCGCCAACTCCCTCATGACGACAATGCCGCTCTCGGCTCAGTCGTGACGGAGATCGCGATCGCACTACGTGAGCAGGGTCGCATGGAGGAGTCGGACGGATATTTTGCGGAAGGGTTGGAGATCCTGCGTCGCGCGCAAGGTCAGCGGTCGGTGCCGTACGCAAAACTGCTCGTCGACCTGGGCCGGCTCGAAAAGCTGCGCAGCAATCCGAAGCAGGCGCTTAAGTACCTCGAAGAGGCGCTGCAACTGACGCGCAAACTCAAAGGAGAGACAGACCGCGAAGTAGGTTCCATCCTCGGCGAAATGTCCAACGTGAAAGTATGGTCTGACGACCTGGAAGGTGCCGAGGCGGCCGCGCGGGCAGCGGTCGAAATCTATAAGTCCTCTCCCGAAGGGGATCCCGATCGCGTGATGGCGGACTACTATCTGGCAGATATCCTGTTCTTCCGCGGTCGTACTAATGATTCGGCGGCGCTGTTTGAGCGGGCGCTCGCAGCGCAACGGCATTTGTACGGCACGTCCAGCCGAGCGGTCGCGGATACCTTGACGGCTTTGGCGCAAGTCCGTATCGCTCAGGGGAACCTCCAGGAATCGGAGAAGCTGATCCGCGAGGCGCTGGCCATCCACCAGGACTTCGGCAGCACAGCGCATCTCCAGATCGGCTACCTGCAGACCATGCTCGCGACTGTCGAGATGCGCCAAAGACGCTTCAGCGAAGCAGAACAAGAGCTACGCGACACGCTCGTCCTCTACGCGAAGAACGTACCGCGCGATCACCAATACGTCGCGTCCGCCGAACACTACCTCGGCGAAGCACTCCTCGCGCAAAACAAATTCCGCGAAGCCGAGGTCGTGCTGACCGCAGCGACCGAACGCTGGAAGCGGAGCGGCGCACCTGAGTGGCGCTCCGCGCGCTCAGCAAGCGCACTCGGCGAAGCACTCAACGGATTGGGACGAACCGACGAAGCAGAGCGCTATCTGGTCGACAGTTATCGCGAGTTGAGCTCCGATCCGGGCGCGGACCATGACACAAAACGCATCGCACGCGATCGCGTTTCGAAGTTCTACACTGCGCTCGGCCAGCGTGAGAAGTTGAACACGCTGCTACTGCAAACTGGCGGCGGCGGGTCGCGCCAGAGCGCTGCGCAATACAACGCAGCAGTGAGCGGCGGCTAGACGATCAGTCATACGGCCGCAAACACCTCGGGCACACCCGCTGTCCAACCTGCGGCCGCTCCACCGTAATCTTCGCCCCCACATACTTGCATTCCTTGCATCTCAATCTCTTCCCTGCATCCTGCACGTTCGATCTCCATCCCACTCGCTTCGCAATCTCCTCCAGCTGCGCAACTACAAACCGATTGCAGTGATTGCAGACGACGTAAACCGTCTTTCCGCATTCCGCGAGAAACGCCAGCGTGCCGACCGGCGGCGGATGCTTCGCGGGCATGAGGCGCTCACTCGCAATTGAGGCACTCGCGGAACTGCAGTTGTGCTTCGTTGGCAGTGAGATTGCCCTGCGCTGTGCGCAGCTTCGGAATCAGGATCTTGATCGTCTGCAGCGCTTCCTTCGCGGCCAGCGCTTCCACCGGCAGCTTGTCGGCCGCGCGCACGAGCTCGTCGACCTCGTCGGCGAAGTAGGCGGAAATGGTTTCGAGCTGATCGATGGTTTCGCTGATGAGCTGGCGCGGCTCGATGAACATGCGGGTTCTCCTCCGTTACTGGATCGATATACAGTAACGTCGGCGAGCGGTCAATCCCGGGTTTGGCCCGCGCTGAAAAGGTCAGAGAACTGTGCCGGAGGACACGCCTTGAGCCGGTGTCGGTGTCTGCGCCGGTGCCGGCACCTGCGGCTTCGCCGGCGCACCGCCTTCCCTTTCCTGCGGTTCAGGCGCGCGCGCCGTCCGCATTTCGATCGTTTGCGCCCGCTCCTTGGCAATGGCGTCCTCGACGCGCTCCACCAGTAGCACGAATGCCTCGTTCGCTCCTTTGCCCCGATACGCACCGGCGCCCGCTTCGAACAGGCAGGCCTCCTGTCGCAGGAATGACTTCATCAGGTCATAGCTCTTCCAATGCTCGCGGAAATGGAAGATCCCTTCGAGCGTGACCAGGATCGTGACCAGCAGGCTGAGCAGTGTCGGGACGATATCGGGAACATTCTGGAAATTGATCAGGACCGGCACCGCAGCGGCAGCGATGGCTGCCACGGTCGCAGTTGTCTGATAGCCAAAGCGATAGTGTTCGCCCTTTTTCCGGTAGGCCTCGGTCTTGTAGTCGACCCGCGTCTGGATGTACTCGGCGGGAGTACGCGCGGAGTAGGGGGATGCAGTCATGATGTTCTCCCTTCGGGCCAGGAAACTCATGCCTCGAGCACGCCCGCAGGATAGCAGCCCCGGCCCGCTGCGTCGTTCGGTTTACAATGTGGCACCCCGGCAGGAAACAACGTTCGATGTGCTACTCAGCGAAGGTCGAGCAGAACATTCGCGACCTGGCGCGCCACTTCAGCGCGACCATGGACTATTCCGAGGTCGAGCGCCTGATGATGGAGCGCCTGGCCGGTCGTCCGATTCGCCTGGCGCGCGGCTTCGAGTGGAATTTTTCGACGCCGCAAACGGTGGAAGAGCGCCGCATCAAAGAGCTCGATGACGAATTCCGCGCTAAGAAGGTCGCGGAGTTCGAGCAGGAGCTGTTCAAGCAGAAGAAACGCCTCGCCGACGCTCAGCGCAAGCTGAAGGTGAAGGAGACCAAGGCTGCGCTCAATGAGCAGCGTGTTGCGACGTCCAAGATCGATGCGAATCTCGAGCGCATCGCGTTGCTGACGGGTACTCAGGCGCACGAGGATGACAATCGGATCTTTCCGATGACGTACGCGCCGATCATTCTGAAGCGGGATGGGCAGAATGTGATCACGCTGGCGCGCTATCACTTGCGGCAGAAGGGCAAGCCGGCGTTCACGGATCAGAAGTTTCCGGGTCTGTACAACGCTCGTCGAGATAATCTCGAGAAATTCTGGCGCAGCGAGTTCGGACATACGCACGCGCTGATGATGGTGGATTCGTTTTATGAGAACGTGGAACGCGAAGGGCAGAACGTCGTGCTGCACTTCATGCCGCGACCTCGGTATCAGATGTTGGTCGCGTGTTTGTATGCGGATTGGACGGATTCGAAGAAGGGGAGGTTGTTGTCGTTTGCGGCGGTGACGGATGAGCCGCCGGAGGAGATCAAGGCGGCGGGGCATGATCGGTGCGTCATTAATTTGAGAGAAGAGAATGTGGAGGCATGGTTGACGCCGAGAGGAAGGAGTGATGAGGAGTTGCAGGGGATATTGAGTGATAGGCAGAAGCCGTATTACGAGCACGAAGTCGCTGCAGCCTGAGGTTGATACGTACGGACGCTACCGCGTCCTCCCGTACCTCTCCGTGGCGTCGTCAATGACCGCGATCGCATCGACCTCGATCAGGTAGCCTGGGGACATCGTCGCTATCCCGACCACTACGTTCGCCGGTTTGTGATCTCCGAACAGGGCGATCTGCGCCGCTTCGATGATCGGCACGTGCTCGTCGCGCTTGTAGTCGACGACATAGATGGTGATCTTGCAGACCTGCTCAGGTCGGGCGCCGGCAGCAGCAAGCGCACGGCCGAGATTGCCAAACGCGAGGCGCGCCTGAGCCGCGAAATCACCCTGCCCCGCGAGCTTGCCCTGTATGTCTTCGGGCTGCTGGCCCGAGACGAATACCAACTTGCTTCCCGTCGCGACGACGACCTGGCTGTAGATTTCTGGAACTGGCAGATCCTCGTGATTGATGCATTGAAGCGCCATCGAATGGGTCTCCTGCTGTGGGCGGCGGAACGCTCGCGCTATCTTAACTGCAGGTACACATCCGTGATCATTCTCGCAGCAGCTGCGCGCGTCGCGACCTCGTCGGTCAGGGGGCTTGACACGATCGAAGTCGCGCCGCGCGCGGCATTCACATCCTATTTGTTGATCAGCACTTTGACGTTCATGACGCTTGTACCTCGACCTCAACAAGCATCGGCCCGCCAGACCGAAACGCCGCGAGCAATGCATCGTCGAGCCGCTCCACATCTGTCACGCTGACTGCGTGCACTCCCTGGCTGCGCGCCAGCCCGCAGAAATCGATCTGCGGTACCGCGATGCCCGGCAGTTGCGCTAGCCCGAAATGCTGACCGAATTCCCTGAGCGCCTCGTACCCGCCGTTCTTGACGATGATGAAGGCGATCGGCAGCTGGTTCTGCGCCGCCGACCACAAGCCCTGGATCGAATACAGGCTCGAGCCGTCGCCGAGGATCGCAATCACTTTTTCGCCCGGGCGTCCCATTGCGACGCCGATTGCGGCTGGCAATCCATGGCCGAGTCCGCCGCTCGCGTTGGTATAGAACGTCTCCGGCTCGTTGATCGACAAGTGCGCACGCATCGCCGGGCGCGTGCTCGGCGCCTCTTCGACGACGATGCTGCCCGGAGGCCGATGCGTGGCGATCTGCTGCATGAGATACGCATCGGTCAGGTGCGTGCGCGGCAGACGCGACGCGCGAGGCCTCACAACAGGAGCGGAACGCTCGCGCGGCTTCGCGTGCTGGAGCAACTCGACGATCCCGGATTTCAGGTCGGTGACGATCGATGTGCCGACGGGTGTCCATGCTGCCATCGAAGGATCGTCGGTCAGCTGGAACAGCGTCGCGTCCGCCGGGATCACCGGACCGGTGCCTTCGACGTGATATAGGAACACCGGCGCGCCGAGTACGAGCACGAAGTCGTGGCTCGCGAGGTGCTTGACGATGCGCTCCCGGACCGGCGGCAGGAAGCCGGCGAACAGCGCGTGATTCTCGGGAAAGCTGCTGCGGCTCGACATCGGGCTCGCCCACACCGGAGCGCGATGCTTCTCGGCGAGCGCGATCGTTTCGGCCCAGGCACCGCTGCGAGCAACTGAAGCGCCGACAACGATCACGGGATTTGTCGCGTGGTTCAGCGCCGCGGCGCATTCCTGCAGCAGCTCGGGCTCGCCATGAATCGACCTGCTGACGGTGCGTGCCGCGAGGGGCTCGCACTCTCGATCCCAATCGTCGACGGGTATCGAAACGAAAGTCGGGCCGCAGGGCGCCTGCATCGCGACGTAGTACGCCCGCGCGATCGCGGCCGGGACGTCCTCGGCACGCGCGGACTCGCAGGCCCACTTCACGTACGGTTTGGGAAACTCGATGGCGTCCTTCGCGTAGAGGAACGGCTCCATCGGCAGCATCGAGCGTGCCTGCTGGCCGGCGACGATCACCAGCGGTGTCTGATTTCGATACGCGGTGAATACGTTACCGAGTGCGTGGCCGAGACCGCCGGCGGAGTGCAGGCTGACCAGCGCGGCGTTGCGCGTTACCTGCGCGTAACCGTCAGCCATGCCGACGGCGATCGATTCCTGCAGGGCGAGCGTGTAGCGAAAGTCCTCGGGGAAGTCGCGGAACATCGGCAGCTCGGTGGAGCCTGGATTGCCGAACACAGTCTTTAGGCCGAAGCCGCGGAACAGCCCGAATACTGCTTCCCGTACTGTCGTGTGTCTTTTCATGCGCCGGAGTCTGTGCGGTGGCCTCCCGGCTGACTATTGCCAAATCTGGTCGAGGACATAACATCCGTGCATGGCTTTGGAACCTCGACAGTTGCGGGCATTTCTGGCGATCGTGAACACCGGAAGCCTCGGTCGCGCAGCGCAGTCGCTGCACCTGACGCAACCGGCGCTTAGCCGCGTCGTGAAGCAGATGGAAAGCCAGCTGCGTGTGCAACTGTTCGAGCGCCGCACCACCGGCATGGAATTGACGACGTTCGGCAAGGCATTGCTGCCGTATGCCACGCACCTCACGGAAGAGGCGGATCTGGCAATCGAAGAGATCAATGTGCGGCTCGGGCTCGGCCGCGGCACCGTGCGCGTCGGCACGGTTGCGAGCGCTGCGGTCGTCGTGTTGCCGGCGCTCCTCGAACGATTTCACAAGGATTGGCCGAAGCTGCAGCTGCAGATCACCGAAGCAGTGGAGGACCAGCTCGCGGCAGCGCTCGTCAACAACGACGTCGACGTGGTCCTGTCGGGGTCGATACCGGAAACGGAAGAGATCGTGCAGGTGTGCGAGCACCGCCATCGTGACCGCTCGGTCGTCATCGCGGCGGTGACGCATCCTGTGCATGAGAGGCGCAAGGTCACGCTTGCCGATTTGCTCGAGCTGCAGTGGGCCATGCCATCGATCGATGCCGAGCCGCGTAAGCGGTTCGATGCGCTGATACTGCGGCTCGGGGGCAAGCCGCCACACATCGCCGTGGAGACACGCTCGCTCGCCACGGTCAAGGCAGTCGTCGCGCAGACTCGCTATCTCAGCTGGCTGCCCGAGCCCTTGTTCGCAGCGGAGCAGGCGGCCGGCCTGATCCGCCCCGTCCGCTGCGACGAGCTCGTAATGCCGCGCCGCTTCTTCATCTACCGCCGCCGGCGCACCTTCATGGCGCCGCCGATCCGCCAGTTCCTCGAGGCTCTGCAAAAGTAGGTGCCGGGAGAAAAAAGCGGGGGAAACTCAGCAGCGCAACATTTCATGCTGCACCGCTGAGTTTTCCCTCTTTTTCTCTCCCGGCACCGCTCATTTGAATAATTGGATCCAATAATCCATACTGGCGCCATGCTCACTCAGTCGATCGTCGAGCGCATCAAGGGTGCGATCGAAAGCGGCGCGTTGCGGGCCGGCAGCGCTATCGGGCAGCAGCAGCTGGCTGACCAGCTCGGCGTCAGCCGTCAGCCCGTTCGGCAGGCGTTGCCGTTGCTGATTGCCGAAGGCTGGATCGAGAGCTTGCCGAACCGCCGCCTGCTCGTGCGGGAACTGGCTTCGACGGAGGTCGATGAGATCTTCGCGGTGCGGCGTCTGCTCGAGCCTGTTGCCCTGGCCGCTTCGATCGAGCATGCGACGCCGGCGATGCTGCGCCGGGTGAACTTCGCGCTGACGGAGTACGAGGAGGCGGACACGCCTGCGGAGCTCGAAAGCGCGGACGTAGCCTTCCATGCAGCGCTTTATTCCTGCTGCGACAACGCGACGCTGCTGCGGTTGATCGAGCAGCTGCGGCGCTCGCTGAAACGTGTTTACGAGCTGAAGCCGGCCGGCAGCGCCCTGCGCAAGGCCGCAATCGCCGAGCATCGCAAGCTTGCGGCGCTGTGCGAGCGGCGCGATGCGCGCGGAGCTTCAGCAGTCCTGACCGCACATCTCGACGCCGCACAGGCGGCCATGCGCAAGAAGGTGACCCGTGAGCGACGCTGACCTGGCGAGAACCCCGGAGCCGCCGTACTACGCGGTGATCTTCGCATCCATCCGCACCGGCCAGGACGATGCCGGCTACGCTACTGCGGCGGATCGCATGATGGAACTCGCGAGCGAGCAGCCCGGCTACCTCGGCGTCGACAGCGTGCGCGACGCGACCGGCGTCGGCATCACTGTTTCATACTGGTCGAGCGAGACCGCGATCGCCGCGTGGCGGCGCAACGCGGAGCACACGCTCGCGCGCGAGCAAGGACGCAAGAACTGGTACGGCGCGTACGAGTTGCGCGTCGCGAAGGTGGAGCGCGCGTACGGGTTCAGGCGGTGAAGGCAGAAGAGTCGGGCTAAAGCCCGACCTACAGCAATCATGCAGATTGCAGCTGGCCTTCCTGCTCGTTGATGAAACGATTGAGCAGCAGCCGTGCTTTGTCCCAGTCCCGCTGCACCGTCCGCTCCGACACGTCGCGCAGCTGCGCGATCTCGTTGAACGAAAACCCGCAGAAGAACTTCAGGTCGACGCACTCGGCGAGCCGCGCGTCGATCTTCGCCAGCGACTCGAGCGCCTCGTTGAGCTTCTCGATCTCGAGCGACTGCCGATCCTCCTGCAGCGCATGCGGCAGCTCGGTCGGGAGCGAAGTGATTTCGAACTCGCCGCCGCGCTTCTGCGCGTGCCGGCTGCGCAGATAGTCGACGATCAGCCCGCGCATGGCGCGCGCCGCATACGACATGAACTGGCCGCAATCGCCGAACGCCAGCGACTCGCGATGCGAGATGTTGAGGAAGGTTTCGTGGAGCAGCGTCGTCGGGCTCAGCGTGACCGCGGCGCCGCGCCGCAATTCTCGCTGTGCCATCCGATGCAGCTCCTCATAAAGCATTGCGAACAGGCGATCGCGCGCTTCCACATCGCCGGTGCCCGCCGCATGCATGACTGCCATGAGCCCGCTATCCATCATTGTTTCCAACCCTTGTCTACTGCCAGGACCCGGTTCGGATGCGGCTGCGTTCTCTCCCGCGACAGCGGGGCTCCTAAAACGCGGCCTGAATGTCGATGTGCGTATGTGCCTTCGAATCTGGACTTGGTTTAATCCTACTCCGTTTAGGAATGTGAAGACCGCTGTGTCCTTGCTGACACACCGGTGCAGGGTCGTGATGTCATGACAACGGCAGCTCGCGATACATGCAGACGCTGTCGTAGCGCTCGCCGTTCGGGCCCCTGGCGTAACCCGGAATCACGCCGAACTCGCGATAACCCAGCCTCTTGTAGAGCTGCTCGGCCGGAGCGGCACGCCGAGCATTGATGAGCAACAGCGAGCGTCCGCGCAGCCGGGCTGCATCCTGCAGCGCGTGGATCAGAGCTTTGGCGATGCCACGTCCGCGCATGGCCGCGCTGACGAACAGCTTCTCGATCGTTGCGCGATGCGTAGCGTTTTGCCACCGAGCAAGCGCCAGCTGACCCGAGCCGACGATCTGCCCGTTTTCGGTCGCGGCCAGCAGCACCCGCGAGCCCGATTCGAGCTCGGACCGCAGTGCCCGCCAGTACTCGCGCGCATCTTCGGCAGCCAACGGAGCGTGGAATCCGAGCGCCCCGCCTTCGTTGATCGTCTCTTGCAGCAGCTCGATGAACGTCGGCAGCGCCGCTTCGAGCTCGCGAGGCGATAGTGTCTTGATCAAGGTAGCGGCTCCGACGCGCCGCGCAGTGCAGAAGGGCTCCGGCTCATCCGGCTCGCGGCCAGCAGTATCAGGCCAACCACAACGGCCACAGCGACGTCGAGCAGCTCCCGCATCGAGCTCTTCGCGAGAAACAGTACGCAGCATGCGATTGCCAGGCAGGCCAGCACGGGCCCTCCGCGCAACACGAACGCCGCTTCAGGAACGTCTTTGCGTCGCCTGAGCAGCGGCAGAGTCACGCACGTGGCGATATAAGTGGCGATCCGCGAGATGAGAGTCACTTTCACGAGATAGATGAACGATCCCGAGAGTGCGAGGGCCAGCACGGCCGCTGCCGTCGCGACAATCGCGATCACGGGTGTGCGATAGCCCGGGTGCACTTCACTGAACTTCCGCGGCAGTTGACCGCCATCTGCCATCGCAAAGAGCAATCGCGTCGTAGGCGTGAACGAAACGC
>Ga0209382_10001650_pt1 | contig 34587 bp, 35 predicted proteins | sample SoiMetdeltSBSDD5_FD_187599 | JGI IMG/M metagenome (GOLD analysis project Ga0209382, IMG submission 187599) | Bulk soil microbial communities from a Populus tree surrounding site in Tennessee, USA - Soil MetaG P. deltoides SBSDD5 (SPAdes) (version 2) | ecosystem: Environmental > Terrestrial >... | reverse complement strand
ATCGAGAAGAATAGTCCAGCATAGCTCCGGGTAGCTGATCGAAGAACACATAAAGCGCGCCAATGCGGCCGGCGTAAGCTGGCGCCTCACCAGGGCGGCCCGATACCCATTGGAGCCGAGCCCGGATGCAGGCCTCTCAGCGCTCGTCGTAAGCTCTGGGCCGCTTCACGTCTGCCGTATCAAGAGCTCGTTGACGCTCAATGAGTTCACGGAGAGTATCCAGCCTCCTATATCGGCATTCACCGTCAAGACATCGGCCTGCCGATGTCATGGATCGGACTGCAGCGGTTCAGTGCCACGGATCGTTTACCGCTTGACGGACGCTTCGCTTCCGTCCACTGTCCCGCATGAGCGACGGTGAGCCGCCGCGCTGAGAACAGGGTAGTTGTCACCCTCTGAAGGGGACAAGCATGGCAATTCGTTGGATGTCGGTTACGGCGATTCTAGGCATGATCTTGACCGGGTGCGTCACGTCAGCGCCTGTCAAGGATGCGTCCACCAAGCACAGCAGCAACCTGGCGGCGCTTCAACAAGCAGTCGGCAACTACCGGAAGCAGCTTGATATCTACTACCAACGGCTGCTGCAGCAACAACGCGAGGCGCACGTGGCACTACACGTCAATATGGATGTCGAGAGAACCGCAAAGGAGCAGTCGGCGTCGATCGCGGACTCGATCAAGGAGAGCCGCGACCCACAAAAGCCTGCCGATGACTTCATTACGGCGGGGGCCAAGCTCACCGATTCCTTCGCTCGCTGGGCGGACAACTTCGACGTTTGGGTCGAGAAGACGAAAGGGGATACGCTCGCGGATCGAAAACAGGCCCTGAAAGACAGGGCACAGAAAGAGGAGAAGACAGCAGAGGAACTCGCGGCGGCGGGTAAGCCTGCCGACAGCGCACGCAAGTTAGCCGCCAAGCTACGAGAAGAAGCCGGAAAGAGTGACGACGAACTGACGTACGTCGAAGCGGCGATTGAGTTGAAGCGCCAACTCGCTGTCCTCGACGCTCAACTCAACCTGCTCGCTGCGCAGGTCACGACGATGCAAGCGTTCCACGCCAAGATAAATGAGTTTTTGTCGATTGACGCGACGATTGACGGACAGAAGATCGGAGCGGCAGCCGCGGCAGGGAGCAAAGCCGACATCAGTGGCATCGTCCCCAAAAACTAGATGGAGTCGCGTGTGAGTTCAGCCAACACAAGGGCCATGTTCGCGATCAGCATCGTCGTCGGGATGGCGTTGACCGCCTGCAGCGCCACTGGGATTCGAGGATTGAGTGAGGTCGAGACGAAGTACTTCACCAATCTCAAGACGCACCTCGAGGGAAGCGCAACCCGGCTCGACAAGGTTCTCAACGCCGGAACCGCGGCGAGCGAAGAGGCGGCGCTGCGCGAGATCTCAATCCTGCACGAGAACATTCGCCGTGCCAAGCTGGTCTACTCGGTTCGCGAAGTCCTCACGGCACCGAAGTCGGACAGTGCTGCATTCATCCAAATCACGCGCAACAAGGTGATCTTGTATCACCTCGCCGAGGCGGCGCTGGGCGAGAACGAAAAACTTGCTGCGGAGCTGGCGAAAGGCCAGGAAGAGCGCCGCCAGTTGGTCGTTGGCTTGCGGAATCTAAACAAGCTGGTGTCCCAGAGCATCGACTCCAACGAGATCCTTCACAACTACCTCAATCGGTCCGGTACGGCGCAGCTGTCCGACATCCTCGGGGAGGTCGGACGTCAGTTAGCGGCCTTCAACGAGGAGATCAAGACCGCCGATCAGAACAATCCCGTGATCCAGCGCTTGGTCGAAACTGGTAAGGCAGCAGACAAGCGGGTGCAGCAAGCGGACGACGGGCTGACCAAGTTCATCGATATCTGGTCGAAGCTCAACCAGGACAAGAAGTAAGAGGGAGGAGTCGATGGACTTCGAGAAACTCGCCCAAAACCTCAAGGACCTGCTCAAGGCCATCGGAGTGCGAAAAGAAGAGATCACCGGCATCGTTGCTGGCGGGTCAGTGACACCGGCCAAACAAAAATCCATATTGACGCAGCTCGACGACTCGATGAGCAGCCTTCGCGAGCTCATGGCGAAGACGGAGATCACGGAACAGGAGCGTAAGCGGCGCATTGCGGAGCTCCGGGCAGAGATCGAGCGAATCGAGCTACTGAGAGCGTTTGAGTCTGATTTCGAAGAGCGAATGCGGCTGAACCGAAAGCTTAGCCGGCTGAGCGCAACGGCCGGCGCCTGGGAAGCCATGGATGTCTTTCACTTCGACACACTTTTGGACGCTGAGGGTCAAGACTTCAAGACCTTGCTCGAGGAGGCGGACCGGGATATCAAGGCGCGTCAGAACCTTCAGCGCGTTCTGAAAGGTATCGAGGTCGCTTTGCGTGTCGGTGCTTTCGGCGCAGCGCTTGCAGCGAAATTGGCTGCGGCCGCGGCGTAGTATTAACGTGGAAGCCGATCGCGATCGGGCCCTAGGAGCGGAAGAGCAGCCGGTCAGTCCCGACTCGGCCCCGAGCTTTCTCCACCGCTCTGACGCTGCTTGCGCAGGAACTCTTCGAGGTCCTGCATCAGCTTGTCCGAGTCGAGCTCGCCCTCCGGCAGTCCCTGCCGCTCCTCGCTGGCGCTCGCGTCGTATTGCTGCTCGAGCTGCTGCACGTGCTCGCGCGTGGCTCGATTCCGAGCAACCTCGCGGTCACACTGGGTCCGGAACTCCTTGATGGCGTCGGCGAACTGCGACATGTCCGGGCTCACCTGCAGCAGACGGGATATATAGATCAAGAGCGCCTGGATCGCGGCCGGGTTCTCGGCGTTCTGCAGATAGTGGGGCGCCTGTCCCATCAAGCCCAGATGCGACATCCCGCGTTTTTCTGCCGCGTCCAGTAGCACCGTCGAGATCCCGGTGGGGCCTTCGTAGGTCGGACGACGATAGATACCCCAAGCTTCGATGAGCGAGCGCCAGGCGGGCTCGGTGCAGCGCGCCGTGACCCTGACAGGACGGGTATGAGGCGCCCCGGCCAGGAGCGCGCCGAGTGAAACGATCCGCTTCACTCCACAGCGCTCGGCGACGTCGAGAAACGCCTTCGTGTACGTCTTCCACCTCTGATGGGGCTCGGGGCCGCTGAAGAGCAGCAGGCCCTCACGGCGCTCGGCCGGATGCCACGCGTAGAACTCGCTGCGGGGCCAGTGGATCGTGCGGATCTCGTCCGACGTCATCCGGACTTCGGGTCGCTCCTGGGTGAACACGAAGAACTGCTCAGGGTCTATCCGGGCCAGCCGCGGCGCGGGTAAATCGCGGACGAGGTGTCGCAACGCGCCAGTCGCCGCCTGGCCGGCGTCGATCCATCCGCCGAACGCGAGCACCAGGGTCGTGAGGGTCGCTGGCGGGTCGCGGTCGAACTCTACGTAGTCCATCATCGTCCTTTCGAGTGCGGTGAGCGTCGCTCGCCGCCGAAACGGAACCCAGGCCTCAGAAGCTCGGCTTCGTCGAGTAAGGCGTCAGCTGCAGCTCGTGCGTCCAGCAGGATTTGTCCTGGGTGTGCAGGTAATAGAACGCCTCGGCGATCTTCACCGGGTTCATCACGACCTCGGGGTTCTTCTGGGCCCGGGGCAGCGCCCGGGTGCCCGGCGAATCGATGAGCCCGTCGATCACGACATTGGCCACGTGCACGCCGTGCTCGGAATATTCCTCTGTGAGCACCTGCGCCAACGTGCGCATCATCACGCGCGGATAGTAGAGCGACTGTCCGGTCAGCCGCTTGCGGCCGCGCAGCGAAAACTGGTTGTTCGAGATCAGGAACGAGCCCGAGCCTCGGCGCCGCATCGCGGGCAAGACTTCCTGCGCGACCAGGAACGGTCCGCGGCTGGCGATGTGCTGCGCCGTCTCGAAGATCTCCACCGGTACGTGCTCCAGGAGCTCCTTGTCGGGCGGCAAGTCGCGACCCTCGAGATAGCCGGCGTTGTAGACGAGGACGTCGGGGTCGCCGGCGTCCTGGCGGATCGCGGCGAACGCTCGCGAGATGGACTCGCGCGACACCAGGTCGAGCTCGACGGTCATCGTCTGACCGCCCTGTTCGACGATCGCCTTCTCGAGCGCCGCCGCGTTGGCGGCGCGACGGGTCGTCAGGACCACGAAGAACCCTTCTCTGGCGAATTTCTGGGCGATGGCGCCGCCGACTCCCCAGCGCATGCCGACCGGGATCTCGCGGTCGTCGAGCGCCTTGCCGTGCGCCAGCTTGGTGTTGCGGCCGTCGGACTGCCACTTCGACGTGGCTCCGACCACGACGGCGACCTGCTTCTTGGATTCACTCATGAACGTTCCTCGCTCGGGTCCGCTGCTCGCCGCGTCTATCGACGTGCCTAGCATAGGCAAACGAGGCCTTCTCTACAACTGCCGGCGCGCTCGACGGGCGGCTGATGCGCGCGACCCGCGTCCTTGTAGTAGACTCGGCGGCCAGTCGGGACGCCGGAGGGCTCTGATGCGCATGGCGGGAAAGATCGGGATCGTGACGGCGGCTGCTTCGGGTATGGGACGGGCCGGCGCCCTGCGCTTCGCGCGTGAGGGCGCCCAGGTCGCCGTGGTCGACGTGGACCCGGCCGGCGTGCAGCGCGTCGTGGGCGAGATCACCGCGGCGGGCGGTGCTGCGCACGGGATCGTGGCGGACCTGACGCGGGACGAGGATTCTCGCCGGATCGTCTGGGACACGGTGAGCCGCTTCAAGGGCCTCGACTTCGTCTGGAACCACGTTGGCCATCCCGGGCCGGCCTCGGTCGAAGGCATCGACATGACCGCCTTCAATCTGGCGGTCGACTTGAATCTCCGCACGGTGCTGCTCACGACCGAGGCCGCCATCCCCGAGATCCGCGCTCGTGGCGGCGGCAGCCTGTTGTTCACCGCTTCGACGTCCGGGCTGGTGGGCTCGGGCTTCAGCCCGGTGTACTCGATGTGCAAGTTCGGGGTGGTGGGCTTCGTGAAAAGCCTGGCGCTCCGTCTGGCGCCGGAAAAGATCCGCGTGAACGCGGTATGCCCCGGTCCGATCGATACCCCCATGCTGCGCGTGTTCGTGTCGCGGCCGGATCAGAAGTCGACGGCAGGGCTGGATCCGGAAGAGCTCGTGCGCAAGCGCGCCCACGGCTCGGTACCGCTCGGCCGCACGGGCCGGCCGGACGAGATCGCCAACGCGGCGCTGTTCCTGCTCTCGGACGAAGCCTCGTTCGTGACGGGCGTGGCGTTGCCGGTGGACGGAGGCGTGACGGCGGCCTGACCGACCGCCTCCTTCTCTTGAGCCTCCGCTTCCGGAACGTCCTTCTTCTCACGCTGGCCCAGGCGACCTCGTCGACGTCGGTGACGCTCGTCGCCGCGGTGGGGAGCCTCGCCGGCTACGCGCTCGCCGCCGACAAAGCCTTCGCGACCTTGCCCTCGACCATGTCGGTCATCGGCACGGCGCTCAGCACGATCCCGGCCTCGCTGTTCATGAAGCGCGTGGGGCGGCGGCTCGGGTTCGTCGGGGGCGCCCTGTGCGCGGCGGCCGGCGGTCTGATCAGCGTGGCCGCGATGGCGCGAGGCGAGTTCTGGCTCCTGACCGCGGCCGCGCTGCTCCTCGGTGTGTCGGTCGCCTTCGCGCAGCAGTACCGCTTCGCCGCCGCGGAGACCTCACTGCCGGAGTTCAAGAGCCGCGCGATCTCGTTCGTGCTGGCGGGGGGCCTCGCCGCGGCGTTCATCGGGCCGCTCCTTGCCCGCGCGACCGTGGCGCTCTTCGACACGACATATCTCGGCTCGTATCTCTGCGTGCCGGTGCTCGGTCTCGTGAGCTGCGCGTGGCTCGCCGGCCTTCGCATGCCGCCGCAGACGGAGGAGGTGACGCGCGCCGGCGGTCCCGCGCGTCCGATCACCGAGATCGTGCGCCAGCCGATCTTCATCGTCGCCGTTCTCGCGCAGATGATGGGGCAGGGCGTCATGAATCTGCTGATGACCGGCACGCCGCTGGCCATGATGGCGCATCACCACACGTTCGCGGACACGGCCTTCGTCATCCAGTGGCACGTCGTCGGCATGTTCCTGCCCGGCTTCTTCACGGGTACGCTCGTCCAGCGCTGGGGCGAGCGCGCCGTCATCATGCTCGGCATCGCCCTCAACCTGCTCGCCGTCGTGGCGGCGGCACTCGACGTGAGCGTGCACAACTTCTTCCTGGCGATGACGCTCAACGGGATCGGCTGGAATTTCATGTTCGTGGCGGGCTCAACCCTGGTGACGAAGGCCTATGCGCCGGCGGAGCGCGCGCGCACCCAGGCGGCAAACGATTTCCTCGTGTTCGGTACAGCGGCGCTGACCTCGCTGTCGTCGGGCCAGCTTCTCCATCATCGAGGCTGGCAGGTCGTGCTGGGCACGGCGGTCGTCATGCTGCTCGCGGCGCTCGTGGGATCGATGTGGCGTGTCACGCGCGCGGCGAGCCCGGCCGGGCCCTCCGGTCTTGCCGCGGCCGACTGACGCCGAGGTTTGACACACGCGGGGGTGTTCGATAATTTGAATAGTGATAGAGGGGAGTAGATCACGCCTGTTGCCCGGCTGGCCGTCAGGACGGTCGTCGCGAACGACCCGGTCGCCGGCGGACCCACCTGAGTCCGGATCAAGACCTCTTGAGCTGTACGATGCCGCGAAAGGGCACCGCCCTCGCGGCCGTTCAAGGGGGGCATTGATGGACTTGCTTCGTGACCCGCGATTACGTCGACTCAGCCGTCTCGCACTCGGGCTCGCTCTCTCTGCGGTCCTCGGGCTGGTGGCACCGATCGCGGCCGAGGCGATGTCCGGCCTCGAATCTCTCGAAGACGAGCTCCACGGCGCAGGGACCCGCACGCGCGCCCGTCTCGTGCGACAGGAAATCTCATCGCGCGAGCCGGGGCGTGCTCGGCGGGATGAGTCAGTCCGAGAGCCGCGCCGCACCACCGCCGAGCGACTCGACCGGTCTGTTGTCAGCGTACGCGTGCGAAAGATCCCGTCACTGATTCCCGACTCACCGACCGCGCTCCCAGACCACTAGCCCTCGGTCCGTCCCCTAGCTCTTCGTCGAGGCGTCCGTCTGCCCGGCGTTCGCAGTCTGCCCGTGCGGGTCGGACAGAACAATCCTGGTGCACGTCACCGAGGGGGAAGACCCATGAGCGCACACGTCGACGATCGTAATCACGCCGGTGAGGTACCGCTGCGCGTGCTGGTTCTCGTGCAGGGCCGCGAAACCGCCGAATGGACGCTGCGAGCGTGCCGGCTCGTGTCGGAATGGACGGGCGCCAATGTCCGCGTCCTCGGCCTCGCGGATGTCACGTCCCCGCCGTTCACGTCTGTGATCCCGCCGGCGCGCCGGCTTTATGCCGCGGCCCGCGCCGCGTGGATCGATGCCGAGGAGCAGCGGGTGCAGCAAATTGTCGACCGCGTCGTGAGCACATGGTCGCGTCCGATCGACGTCGTGCGCGATCGGGCGTCGGCAAGCGGCCGGGCCGATGCGATCGCCGAACACGCCGCCGGTTGGGGGGCGGATGTGGTCGTCGTCGCTGAGCCGCCTGTCGTGGCGCCGCTCGTTCTTCGCGAGGTCGGTTGCGCGGTGCTGGCCATACCGGTGGCGGCGCCGCCGCGCTCGAGAGGACGGCGACTCGGCTTGCGCTGGGCCGTCGCGTCCAGACTCCGGTGGGCCACGGCCCACCCGGCCGAGTGACCGCCATGCCGCTCCTCTTTCCGCTCGGCGAGTACTGGTGGCTCTATGCCGGATTCGTGGCGGCCGTCCTCGGGCTGCTGGCGCTCGACCTCGGCGTCTTTCACCGCCGGGCCCACCAGGTGGGATTTCGTGAAGCGGCGGCGTGGTCCGCCGTCTGGGTGACCTTGGCGCTCTTGTTCAACGCGGCGCTCTACCTGTACGGGCTCTGGAGATTTCCGCTCGATCCGCGCCTCACCGCTGTTCCCGGCTTCGATCCGCGAGCGGCCGCCTCGCAGGTGGCGCTCGAGTTCCTCGCCGGCTATCTCGTCGAGTACTCGCTCTCGGTCGACAACATCTTCGTCTTCGTGCTGGTGCTCGGGTACTTCGCAGTGCCGCCGCACTACCAGCACCGCGTCCTCTTCTACGGCATCCTGGGAGCGTTGCTGTTCCGCGCCGTCTTCGTGGCGCTCGGGTCGGTGCTGATGCAGTTTCACTGGATCGTGCTGATCTTCGGGGTGTTCCTCGTGATCACCGGCGTCAAGATGGCGCTGACGTCGGAATCGACCGCGGCGCCGGACCGCAACATCCTGATCCGAATGCTCCGGCGCCTCGTCCCGGTGACGCCGGTATTCCACGGTCAGCGCTTCATCGTGCGGACGTCCGGACGGCTCTGGATGACACCGCTGGCCGTCGCGCTGGTGTGTCTGGAGGCCACCGACATCGTCTTCGCCATCGACTCCGTGCCGGCGATCTTCGCGCTCACGCGAGAGCCGTTCGTGGTGTTCACGTCGAACGTCTTCGCGATCCTCGGCCTGCGCTCCCTGTACTTCATGCTGGGCGGCGCCATCGAGCGGTTCCATCTGCTCCGCTACGGTCTCGCCGCGGTGCTGATCTTCGTTGGGCTCAAGATGGCGTGGCTCGACGGCTGGTTCGGCGGAAAGTTCCCCATTGCGGTATCGCTGGCGATCATCGCGGCGCTGCTGGCGGCGTCGGTGGGGCTCTCCTTGCTCTTTCCGAGTCGCCGCAAGAAAGCGGACGTCACGTTCGAGCGGGCGGGAGCGTGAGGAACTAGGCCTTTGCGCCGCCCTTGAGCTTCAGCAGGACGCGCTCGACGGCGACGACTGAAAAGAACACCCCGATCAGCGCGCGCGTCGCGAGCGAGGGGCGCCAGTTTCCGGCCAGCACGGAGACGACGGCGTCGAAGATGCTGCGCAGCGGCGGCCGCGAGTACCACAGCCGCCGGAAGGCGGGCTCGTAGAAGCCCACCGCGAAGCGCCGGAAGTGGTGGTAGCGGCGGCGCACGTTGCGCTCGTAGTCGGCGAAGATCCGCGCCGACACGTCGCCGTTGCGCAGGCCGTTGTCGATCGCCCCGGCGATTTCGAGGCCGCCCTGCATGGCCAGCATCACGCCGGTCGAGAAGACGGGATCGAGGAACGCCGCCGCGTCGCCGACCGCGACCCAGCGGTCACCCGCCATGCGGGTGGCGAGATAGGAATAGTCGGCGTCGAACCGCGCGGGCGACACACGCCGCGCTTTCTCGAGGAGCGGCAGCGACGCCGGCGTGCCGGCCAGATAGTGGGTCAGGCTCTCTTCCGCTGTCGCCTTCGACTCGCGGCGGTGGACCCTCTGCGGGATGACGGCGCCGACGCTGATGACGGTGTCCGAGAGCGGGATGAACCAGAGCCAGCCCATGTCGGGCCGCGTGAACATCCGGATGTCGCCGGCCCGCCGGCCCGACGCGCGGGGGATGCCCTCGTACTGAGCGTGCACGGCGATGTTGAGCAAAAGCGGATCGGGCTCGTGGCGGCCGAAGCGTTTGGCCAGCACGCCCGCGCGCCCCGACGCGTCGACGACGACACCGACGCGCATCGTCCCGGCGCCGCCGTGCTTGTCCGAGTAGCTCAAGGTCACGCCGTCGTCCTCGAAGGCGGCGTCGACCATCCGATGCTCCTCGAGCACCCGCGCGCCCGACTTCTCGGCGTGGCGCAGCAGGATCTCGTCGAATTTCTCTCGGAGGACCTGGAACGTCTGGGGCGTGGGCGTCTCGCGCGCGAACTGGAAGTCGGCGTAGCGCTCCTCGGGGCCGTCGGGCCCGCGGAAGCTGGCGCCCCACTTCTCGATGAACCCGGACGCCGCGATCGTGTCGCGAACGCCGAGGGCTTGGAGGATCTCGTTGGTCCACGGGAGCTGCGATTCGCCGATGTGGAAGCGCGGAAACCGCTCGCGCTCGAGCACGACCACCGTGCGGCCTCGCCGCGCCAGCGCGGTGGCCACGGTGGAGCCGCCCGGTCCCCCGCCGATCACCGCGACGTCGTAGTTCCAGTTCGCGCTCGGGGCGGTCGCCATCCTCGCATCATGCACCAACCGACGGCTTGACGCCTATCCGTCGTTGGTCCATGCGATTGTCAGCGCCGCCGCGGCGGGTCGCCGCCGACTGCGCTCGACGCGCCCGGCACGCTCACAGCTTCGAGGCCGCAAACGTGTCGCACTGCCCGGGGTCGCCGGACTCGATCCCGCGCTTGAACCAGCGCACGCGTTGCGCGGAGCTCCCGTGCGTGAACGACTCCGGCACCACGCGGCCCTGCGATTGTCGCTGGAGGCGATCGTCGCCGATGGCGGAGGCAGCGTTCAGGCCCTCCTCGATGTCGCCGGCCTCGAGCACCTGGCGCGTTCGCTGCGCGTTGTTTGCCCAGACGCCGGCGAAGCAATCGGCCTGGAGCTCCATGCGGACCTGCATCGCGTTGGCCTCGGTCTGGCCGCGCCGTCCCTGCGCCGCGCGGACCCGATCCGCGATGCCGAGCAGGTTCTGCACGTGGTGACCGATCTCGTGCGCGATCACGTACGCCTGCGCGAAATCGCCGGGGGCCCCGAGGCGTTCGCGCAGGTCGCGGTAGAACGCGAGATCGATGTACACCTTCTTGTCCCCGGGACAGTAGAAGGGGCCGACGGCCGCCTCGGCGAAGCCGCACGCCGATTGGACGGCGCCGCTGAAGAGCACCAGCCGAGGCTCTTGATATTGCCGGCCCATCCGCTGGAAGAGCTCACGCCACGTGTCTTCGGTGTCGGCAAGGACGACCGCGACGAAGTCGCGCAGCTGGTCGTCGCCCGCCGAGCGCTGCTGAACGCTCGGCGCGGGCCCGGTGCTGGTCGGATCGCCGCCCTGGAGGATCACGCTCGGATCGACGCCGAAGTAGAGGGCGACGAGCACGAGCACCAGGGTGCCGATGCCGCCGCCGACGGCGGCGCCGCGCCCGACCGGCATGCCGCGCCGGTCTTCGATGTTTTCGCTGCGCCGGCCCATCTGCCATCGCATCGCTGGCCTCCGCCCCTCTCCGCCCGTCGGCCGGGCGGGTCGCGGTCGGTTGGTGTCGCACCGGGTCGTCACGCAAAGTGTACGGGTGACGTCACGGCCGTCGCAACCGCACGGCCCCGCGACCGCTACCGCGCCGTCGGGCCATGCCGTAGACTCTCGGCGGCACATGAGATTCGGGGTCTATCTGCCGACGTTCGCGTGGCGGGATCTGCGCTCGGATCAGGCGGCGCGCGTGAAGACGTTTGCCCGAAAGGCCGAGGAGCTGGGATTCGACGCGCTCTGGGTCGCCGAGCACTTCCTGGAAGCGCCGGGCCTCTACGGCACCGTGTGGATGTCCCCGCTCTTGTGTCTGGCTCACGCGGCGAGCGTCACGTCGCGGATCCGTCTGGCGACGGGGCTCCTGATCGCGCCGTACTACCACCCGGTTCCGCTCGCCCGGGAGATTCAGACGCTGTGGTCGCTGTCGGACGGCCGGTTCGTGCTAGGCATCGGACCGGGCTGGGACCAGCACGAGTTCGAAACGCTCGGCATGAAGCTCTCCGAGCGCGGCCGGCGGACCGACGAGATCATCGCCGCACTCCGCCGTCTCTTGACCGAGCGCGACGTGAGCTTCGAGGGCCGCTACTATCGGTTCAGCCGCGTCACGATCGAGCCGCGGTTGCCGCGCTTTCCGGAGCTGTGGGTGGGCGGCGGCTCGAAGATCCAGACGTCACTCTCGCCCGACAAGCCCTACATCGTTCCGACCGTGCTGGACCGGATCGCCGGCGCCGACGGCTGGCTCGCCCGCGCTGCCGGTAGTCAGCAGATGGTCAAGGACGACGTCCAAGCGATCCGCGCCCACCTGGGCAAGATCGGACGCGATCCGAACTCGCTGCGGTATGGGCACCTGAACTTCGTGCACCTGGTCGACACGAACGACCGCCAGCGGGCGCTCGCGCTGCAGCGGCCCATCTTCGAGCGCGTGATGGGCACGCACCGAAGCTTCGAGAACCTCCAGCAATCCTACTTCCTCGGGACCACGCGCGAGATCGTGGGGCGCATTCGCGACCTCGAGGCTGCCGGCGTGCAGGACATGGTCCTGGCCACCTGCGACTACGATCTCGAGCAGCTCGAGCGCTTCGCGAGCGAGATCGTCAGCGCGAGGTCTTGAACCGGAAGTCTTTCGAGACGCTGAGGTTGCCGGCAGCGTCGCGCGACCGCACCCGGAAGTGATACCAGGTGCCGGGTTTCAGGCCGCCGATCGTCTGCGTATGCGATGTCTGCAGGGCCGCGTTCAACGGCGCCTGGGCGCCGTAGGATTTCGTCAAGCCGTATTCCACCTGGGTATCGCCCGGCTCGTTCGTGGTCCAGCCGATCACGGCGCCGGACGCCGTGACCGACGTCGTGATTCCCGAGATGGTCGGGGCAGTGGCGTCGGCGACAGCCGCGTTCGCCACGCTCACCGCGACGCCGACTGACGTCGCCAAGTTGCCGGTGGCATCGCGCGCCACCGCCGTCAAGACGTGCGTCCCGTTAGCCGCCGCAGTCGTGTTCCACGCGACGGTATAGGGCTGAGTCGTCACCTCCGCCCCGAGCTTCACCCCGTCGAGCTGAAACTGAACCCCGGCCACACCGACATTGTCGCTGGCGCTCGCCGAGATCGTCACCGTGCTCTTCACGGTGTTGCCGGAGACTGGAGCGGTGACGGCGACGGTCGGCGGCGTCGTATCGGTTTGCGGCGGTGGCGTCGCGGCGGCCGCGATACCGGTCAGGATCGTCGAGAGCGTGCCGCCGGCGGCCGCGAAGGTGAGCGTCGTGCTCACGGTGGTCGCGACCGTCGGCGTGAAGCGAACTCTCACGGTCTGCGTGGTGCCCTGGCCGGCGAGCGTGAAGGGCGTGCCCGACACGACGCTGAAGGGCGCGCCCACGGACGCGGATCCGGAGATCGTCCCGCCGCTCGTGTTCGAGACCGTGAAGCTCTGCTCGGCGAAGCTGCCCACGGTCACGGTGCCGAAGCTCACCGAGCCCGTCGGGCTCACGGCGAGCTCGAAGCGCGAGACCGCGCTCGCGAAGTTCGAGCACGGGCTCTCGACGCCCCCCGCGTCGATCGCGCTCACCGCGACGTTGTAGGAGGCGCCGGTGGTGAGTCCGGTCAGCCGGACGCTGACGCGCTGGCCCACGCTCGGGCTCGCCGTGGGTGAGGCCACCGGCATCCACGAGGATCCCGGGCACGGCGAGCCGGACGTGCCGTAGTAGACGCGATAGGACGCCAGGTCGATGAGGGGACTGCCGTCGGTGTGTGTTGTCGGCGCGGTCCACGTCGCGTCCAGGATTCCGGCCGCGCCCGGCGTGGACGCGAGGAGGAGAACGAGGGCGAGTCCCAGGCTCGTGACCGCAGCTCGCGGGTTTCGCATCGTTGACACTTCCCTCTGTCGTTCGCGTCGCGCGTCGGTGCGCGGAGTCTTCGCGCAAGAGACACGGTGCATCGGCGATGCCACGGCAGGACGACCGCGAGCGAGGGCGGCAACTGACTGGAAAGTAGAGATCACGCCCCGGCGATTCGCAGCGCTGAGACTGTCGGGCGCACTGACGAATGCCACTAAGGACCAGACGAAGGCGCGAGCGTTGCGTGCGTGACGCCGCAGATTTGAGAACGTCGCAGCGCTGCGAATCGCGCCAGGATGGACGCGGTCGGATGCTAGACTCGCGGCCGCGCGCTCATGTCCTCCTACGTGATCGTCTGGATCCTGCTCATCCTCGCGTGGGCGGCGAATTTCGTCATCCGGATCGGATTCTCCGCGCTGTTGCCGTCGATCATCGACGAGCTCTCGCTCTCGTACACGCGCGCCGGCCTGCTCGCTTCGGCGTTCTTCTACGCGTACGTCCTCATGCAGATCCCATCGGGTCTCCTGGGAGATCGATTCGGCCGCCGTCGCATCCTGCTGATCGGTCTCGTCGGCGGCGCGCTAGCCGCGGGCCTCACCGGTCTGGCCGGCTCGTTCGTGACGCTGTTCCTGGCGCGTGCGCTGACGGGCGCCTTTCAGGGATCGCTCTTCTCGAACGACCGCGCGATCATCGCGACCGTCACGCCGCCGGAGCGCATCGGCCTGGGCCAGGGCGTCTCGTTCTCCGGGCCGGGGCTCGGTCTCACCTTCGGGCTCGTGATCGGCGGTCTCCTGGTCGAGTTCCTGCCGTGGCGAACCGTGATGATGCTCTTCGGGCTGGGCCCGCTCGCGGCCGCCGTGCTGATCGCCCGCTACGTGCCGGCGCCGGCGCCCTCCGCGACCCGGACGGCGGTGGGTCAGCGGTTGCGGAGCCTCTTCACGAACGGACCACTGTGGGTGCTGGCGCTCGTCAGCCTCTGCGCCATCGGCAACCAGTTCATCCTCGCCACGTGGTCACCGCTGTTCTTCGGCGAGGTAGGCGTCACCGACGTGGCGCGCGCCGGCAGTTACGCGGCGCTGCAGGGGATCGCGGCGTCCCTGGGCATGGTCGCGAGCGGCTGGGCTCACGACTACCTGCTCGAGCGGGGCTACAGCTCGAAGACCGTGATCGTGGCGGGACTCGCAGGGGTGACGCTGTCGATGTTCGCGATGGCCGTCGTCATCGCGCAACGTTCGATTCCAGCTCTGGCGGCCGTGCTGTTCGTGGCCGCATTCTTCTGCTGGTCGATCTGGGGGGCGGTCTACGCGCTGCTGGCGCGGCTGGTCCGCCCCGAGGAGCTCGGCACGGCGTTCGGCTTCAGCAACAGCATCAGCTTCGTCGGCGCGATCGTCGGCCCCACCGCGACCGGGTGGGTGCGCGATCTGACGGGTTCGTTCAGCGCCGGCTGCCTGCTGGCGGCGGCCCTGGCGCTGATCGGCGTGGTGCTGGCGCTCGCGGTTCCGGTGCCGGCGGCGGCGCTCACACCGCCGCTACGCCCTCGACCTCGATCAGAAAGTCCGGGTGGAACAGCGCCTTGACCACGATCAAGGTGCTGGCCGGAAGCTCGCCCTGGAAGACCTCGCTGCGCGCTTGAGCGACAGCGGGGAAGTCCTCGAGCTTGGTGATGTAGGTCGTGATCTTCATGAGGTTCGTGAGATCACCGCCGGCCGCGCGCAGGACGCCGCGAAGGTTCTCGAACACCTGCCGCGCCTGCGCGCGCACGTCGCCCTTGCCGACGATGTTGCCGGTCGCGTCCCACGCGACCTGCCCCGAGATGTAGAGCAGTCGCCCGCCTTCCATCCGCGTCGCCATCTTGTAGTTCGCGACCGGTTTCGCCTCGGGTGTCGCGATCGTGCTGAACGGCATTGTCGATCCTCCTGCCATAGGCACGCCTCGGCGGGCGGGGCCCCAGCCCCGCGACCGCCTGCAGCGCGCACAGCGGTGTGTGGCGCCTACGCGATCGCCGCGATGACTTCGATCTCGACGAGGAACTCGGGACGCGCCAGCCCGGGAATCTCGACCAGGGTCGAGGCCGGGAAATCACCCTTGTAGAACTCGCGGCGCACCGGTGCGCCTCCCTGGCGCCAGGAATCGATATTCAGGACCCACGTGGTTTCCTTCACCGCGCTCGCCGGCGTCGCGCCCGCGGCGCGCAGCACGTGGCCGATGTTCTCGTAGACCTTCTCCGCCTGACGGCGCCAGTCGTTGACCCCCGCCACGGAGCCGTCGGGATTGTTCGAGACCTGACCGGCCAGGTACAGCAAGCGACCGCCGTTGACGATCACGCCCTGGTAGAAGTCGCCGCCATGGTTCTCGACGTTGTACTTGTCGAGCAGCGGCTTGCCGGCGCCCGAGCCACCGAGATCCACGACCAGCTCCACCTCGATGAGCATCGCCGGATCGGCCAGGCGGCGTACGACCAGCCCGGTCGACGCCGGCCGCGCGCCGAAGAATTTGTTGCGCTCGGCGCGGCCGCTCGCGTTGTAGGCGTCGATGTCGGTCACGTAGGTGAGCTGCTTGACCACATTGTCGAATCTCGCGTCAGCGCGCGCGAGGATAGCTTGCAGCCGCTCGAACGTGCGCCGCGCCTGCGGCGCCATCCCGCCTGGGACGAGCTTGCCGTCCGGACCTCGGCCGGTGAGCCCGGCCGTGAAGAGCACGCTCGAGGGATTGACGCTGACGCCGGGCATGAAGCCGCGGCCGCTCTCGACCGGCCGTTCGGCGAGAATATCTCGACGATCCATCACGTCCTCCTACCGGAGACGATCCGTATCACGATGACGCCACTAGGATCGGACCAGAGGCGCCCATACTGCTCCACGGCTCTTGCGTGGTCAAGGCGCCTTGGTTCAAACGGGGCTTGTTCTTGACGCTTTCGCGCTAGCCTCTATCATCGATAAGAGGCCCAAGACGAAGTCGAACTGGAGGCAGTCATGAGCAGACGGATCACCGCCGGCATCGCGATTGCGGCTCTCGCGGTGGTGTGGCTCGCCGCGTGTTCGACGACCACCGAGCAGGGCGCCGTCGGAGTCGAGCGGAAGCAGTTGCTGCTCGTGTCGTCGGCCGAGATGGATCAGGCCGCGTCCGCCGCGTACCAGAACGTGCTCAAAGAGCAGACCCCGAAGGGCAACGTCAACAAGGACCCCCAGCAGACCGAGCGGGTTCGCGGTATCGCCAAGCGGCTCATCCCGCAAACCGCTGTGTTCCGCAAGGACGCGCCGGAGTGGAAGTGGGAGGTGAACGTGTTGACTTCTCCCGAGGTCAACGCCTGGTGCATGCCCGGCGGGAAGATCGCGGTCTACACCGGCATCATCGAGAAACTGAGCATCACCGACGACGAGCTCGCCGCGGTCATGGGGCACGAGATCTCTCACGCGCTGCGCGAGCACGGTCGCGAGCGCGCCTCGCAGCAGGCCGCGACCGGCGTCGGCGCGAGCCTGGCCGGAGTCGTCGCCGACATCTTCCTCCCCGGTAGCGGTCAGCTGGCCACCGCAGGCGCCGGAGCGGCGGGACAGCTTGCGTACAACCTGCCGTATTCGCGGCTCCAGGAAACCGAAGCCGACCGGATGGGTGTCGAGCTCGCGGCGCGCGCTGGCTATGATCCACGCGCGGCGATCGCGCTCTGGCAGAAGATGGCCAAGCTCTCGAGCGGCGGGGCGCCGCCGCAGATCCTCTCGACACATCCGTCGAACGACACTCGCATCAAGGATCTGGAGGTGTTTGCTCAGCGCGTGCTGCCGCTGTACGAGCAGGCGCGGGCCGCGAAGTAGCGCCCTTCTCGAAACCGAGGCGTTCGCATATACTCTGCGCGCTCGAGCGGGATACCGCTTCCTGCGCGGAGAATCAGGTGCCGATCCTCAGCGTTCGCGACGTCACGGTCCGGTTCGGTGGCATCATCGCACTGGACGGGGTCTCGTTCGACATCGAGCCACGACAGATCGTGGGTTTGATCGGCCCGAACGGTGCCGGCAAGACCACGCTCTTCAACTGCTTGAGCCGCCTCTACACGGCCTCGGCCGGCACGGTCACCTTCGAAGGCGTCCCGCTCCTGAGCCAGCCGGCGCACAGCATCGTGGGGCTCGGGATTGGCCGTACCTTCCAGAATCTGGCGCTCTTCCCCACGCAGAGCGTGCTGCAGAACGTGATGGTCGGCGCGCACTGCCGCACCTCGAGTGACTTTCTTTCGAACGCGCTCAAGCTCGGCTGGGTCGCGCGCGAGGAGGCCCAGTGCCGTGCCCGCGCGGAGGAGCTCCTGGATTTCCTCGATCTGCGCCACGTCGCCCATCACCCGGCCGCCGGGCTGCCGTTCGCCACGCTCAAGCGCGTGGAGCTCGCACGCGCGCTCGCCAGCCGCCCGAAGCTCCTGCTCCTGGACGAGCCGGCGGGCGGGCTCAATCACGAGGAAGTCGGCGCGCTCGGCACGCTCATCCGCCGCATTCGCTCCGACGCCGGGCTGACGATTCTGCTGGTCGAGCACCACATGAGCCTGGTCATGCAGGTCTCGGACAAGGTGGTCGTGCTCGATTTCGGCCGGAAGATCGCCGAGGGCACACCGGCGGAAGTCCAGCGCGACCCCGAGGTGATTCGAGCGTATCTCGGCAGCGAGGCCGCGTGAGCGCACTCCTCGAGGTCCAGCAGCTCGAGGCCTTCTACGGACGCACGAAGGCGCTGCACGGGGTCAGCTTCAGCATGGCGCGCGGCGGGATCACGACGATCCTCGGCGCCAACGGCGCCGGCAAGACGACCACCTTGCGCGCGATCTCGCGCATGGTGCGCACGACCGGCTCGATTCGCTTCGAGGACGAGCCGCTCGAGCGCAAGGCCACCGAGGACGTCGTCCAGCTCGGCATCGCGCATGCGCCCGAGGGCCGCGGCACGTTCGTGCACCTCACGGTCGAGGAGAACCTGCGCCTGGGCGCGTGGGGCCGACGCGAGCGGGGCAACCTCAGGGACGACTTCGACCGCGTGTTCGGCTACTTCCCGGTGCTCCGAGAGCGCCGGCGCCAGGCGGCCGGGACGCTGTCGGGCGGTGAGCAGCAGATGCTCGCGGTGGCCCGCGCGCTGATGTTGCGCCCGCGGCTCCTGCTGCTCGACGAGCCCTCGCTGGGGCTGGCGCCCCTGGTTGTGCGCGAGATCTTCCGGATCCTCAGAACGATCAACCAGACCGGGGTCAGCATCTTGCTCGTCGAGCAGAACGCGGCGCTGGCGCTCGACCTGGCCGATCACGTGTTCCTCCTCGAGACCGGACGCGTCGTGATGGAAGGGCCGTCGGACGTGCTGCGCCGCGACGACGCGATCCGGCGCGCATATCTGGGGTACTGACGTGGACATCTTCGTCCAGCAGGTCGTCTCGGGGCTCGCCACCGGCGGCATCTACGCGAGCCTGGCGCTGGCGCTGGTCATGATTTATCAGGCCACCGACGTCGTGAACTTCGCGCAGGGCGAGCTGGCGATGTTCGCGACTTACATCTGCTGGACGTTCCTCAATGCGGGCTTCCCGTACTGGGTGGCGTTCCTCTCCACCTTGGCCATCGCGTTCGTCGGCGGCGTCGTGATCGAGCGCGTGCTGATCCGCCCGGTCGAGAACGCGCCGATCCTGACGATCGTGATGGTGACGCTCGGGCTCCTGGTCATCTGTAACAGCGTGGCCGGCTGGATCTGGACCTACGTCCAGAAGCCGTTCCCGAGTCCTTTCCCCGAGAGACCGTTCAAGGCCGGTAACATCGTCTTGGGCGCGCACGACCTCGGCGAGATCCAGGTCACCTTGCTGGTGCTGCTCTGCATCTATCTGTTCTTCCGGTTCACGCCGCTGGGGCTCGCCATGCGCGCAGCCGCGCACAATCCGGTCTCGAGCCGTCTCGTCGGGATCCGCGTCGGCTGGATGCTCGCGCTCGGCTGGGGCCTGGCGGCCGTGTTCGGCGCCGTCGCGGGCATGATGGTGGCGCCGGTGCTCACGCTCGAGCCCAATCTGATGGGCGGCGTGCAGATCTACGCATTCGCGGCGGCGACGCTCGGCGGCTTCACGAGCCCGGGCGGCGCGGTGCTGGGCGGCTTCATCGTCGGCGTCGTCGAGAACCTGGTCGGAACCTACGTACACTTCATCGGTACCGAGCTCAAGTTCACGGTCGCGCTGGCGATGATCATCGTGGTGCTGCTGGTCAGGCCGGCCGGCCTGTTCGGCAGCACGGTGGTGAAGCGGGTGTGAGCGCCTCACGGCTGCCGCGCGTCGCCGGCCTCCTGGCGCTCGTGCTGATCGCGTGCGCACTGCCGTTCGTGATGAGCAACTTCCGGCTCTTCCAGTTCTCGCAGGTCTACATCTACGCGATCGCGATCCTCGGTCTGAACATGCTGACCGGCTACAACGGGCAGTTCTCGCTCGGGCACGGCGCGTTCTACGCGATCGGCGCCTACGTCTCGGCGATCATGATGGATCGCTGGAACATCGGCTATGGCTGGACGATCCCGGTGGCCGGCGTGCTCTGCCTGATCGTGGGATTTCTGTTCGGCCTGCCGGCGCTCCGGCTCGAGGGGCTCTATCTGGCGCTGGCCACGTTCTCGCTGGCGCTGGCGGTACCCCAGATCCTCAAGTACTTCGAGCACTGGACGGGCGGCTCGCAGGGTATCGTGCTCAGCAAGCCCAACGCGCCGTTCGGCCTCAAGCTCAATCCCGACCAGTGGCTCTACTATCTGACCCTCGGCATCCTGATCCTCCTGTTCTGGCTAGGGGCCAACCTCTTGAAGGGCCGTATCGGGCGCGCGATCGTGGCGATCCGCGACAACCACATCGCCGCCGAGGCGATGGGGATCAACACCGCCCTCTACAAATCGCTCGTGTTCGGCGTGAGCGCGGCCTACACCGGAGTGGCGGGCGCCTTGTCGGCCTCGGTCATCGCCTACGTCGCACCGGATTCCTTCAACGTCTTCTTGTCGGTGACCCTGCTGATCGGCAGCGTCATCGGCGGCCTGGCGTCGATCTCCGGGGCCGTCTTCGGAGCCCTGTTCATTCAGTTCGTGCCGAACTGGGCCCAGGACATCTCCAAGGCGGCGCCCTGGGCGATCTTCGGCGTGTTCCTGATCGGCTTCATGTACCTCATGCCGTTTGGCATCGCCGGGGGCATCCGGCTACTCTGGATCCGGGCCACCCGGTCTCGAGTTCAACAAGAGGGGCGGAGCGCCGTCCCCACGCAGGCCCATACCACGACGTGAATGGAGGAGTCCTCATGAGACGTACCCGGCAACTGCTCGCCATCGTGCTCGCGCTGGGCATGGCCGCCCTGGCCACGGTCCCGGCGGGTGCCCAGACGGTGGTCGGCGTCACCGCCACCGAGATCAAGATCGGCAACACCAACCCCTACAGCGGGCCGGCCTCGGCCTACGGCACGATCGGCAAGGTCATCGGCGCCTACTTCAAGAAGGTCAACGACGAGGGCGGCGTCAACGGACGGAAGATCAACTACATCAGCTACGACGACAGCTATTCGCCGCCCAAGACCGTCGAGATGGTGCGCAAGCTGGTCGAGCAGGACCAGGTCGCGGCGCTCTTCCAGACCCTCGGCACTCCTCCGAACAGCGCGATTCACAAGTACATGAACCAGCAGAAGGTGCCGCACCTCTTCGTGGCGACCGGCGCCACGAAATGGAATGACCCGCAGAACTTCCCGTGGACGATGGGCTACCAGCCCAACTACCAGACGGAAGGCCGCGTGTACGCGTCGCACGTGTTGAAGAACCACCCCAACGCGAAGATCGGGATCCTGTACCAGAACGACGACTACGGGAAGGACTATCTGAAGGGCTTCGAGGACGGGCTCGGCGAGGCCAACAAGAAGATGATCGTGATGCGGCAGAGCTACGAGGTCACCGATCCCACCATCGACTCCCAGATCGTGAATCTAAAGAACAGCGGCGCGAACGTGTTCTTCAACATCACGATCCCGAAGTTCGCCGTGCAGGCGATCAAGAAGGCGCACGACATCGGCTGGAAGCCCGTGCACTACCTGAACAACGTGTCGAGCTCCCTGGCCACCGTGCTCAAGCCGGCCGGCCTGGAGGCCTCGAAGGATCTCATCACCGCGCTCTACATGAAGGAAGTCACCGATCCGCAGTGGCGTAACGACAAGGGCTTCACGGACTGGGTGGCCTTCATGAAGAAGTACTATCCGGAAGGTGCGCTCGACGATCAGTCGAACGCCTTCGGTTACAACGTCGCCATCCTGATGACCCAGGTACTCAAGCAGTGCGGCAACGATCTCTCACGCGAGAACATCATGAAGCAGGCGGCGAACCTCAAGAACTTCGAGCTGCCGCTGTTGCTACCGGGCATCAAGGTCAACACGAGCCCGACCGACCACGCGCCGATCGAGCAGGAGCAGCTCGCCCGGTTCAACGGCGAGAAGTGGGATCTGTTCGGGGAGCTGTTCGAGGCCTTCCGCAAGAACTAGCCACAGACCGGGCGGGGCGGCCGCGTGGCGGCCGTCTCGCCCGGCTCAATCCCGCGCGTGCGTCTTGTCCGCACCGCCCGCGCCGCGCCGCCAGTACCAGATCTCGAGCTCTCTCTTGAGTCGTCCGAGCATCGGCTTTCTTGGCTCGACCGTCGCCGTCCCTCGCACGATGCGGGACGGGCTCGAAACGGACTGCGGCGTGACGTCGCGGGAGACAGGCGGAAGTCCGGGCGATTTCGCCTTGCGGATACTGAGGCTCCACGGCTTCGCCGCCCGCCGCGCGGCGCCGTCGAGCTCGGACTCGGCCTCTTCGTCAGCCCCCACCGAGGACGCGGCGGTGGGCGCGGCGCTCGACGCGGCGACGGCGACGCTTGCGGACACGCGCGCGGTCGGCTCCGGGATGACGTCGGCCGGCGGGAGCACGATCGGAGGACGGTGGAAGAAGTGGCTCGGCTCGCTCACGGTCGGGGCGGCGGCCGCGACGCCGATCTCTTCCAGGTAGCGTCGGAGGGGCTCCGGGTTGCCGTGGCGATACGCGCCGATGAGCGAGAGCGCCACCGCGGGATGCACGCTCGCGGCGGGTTCGTAGGACGCGCGCCGGCCGAGGACCTTGACGTCGCCGGTGACGCGGTGGCGAAGCGTGACCTGGAAGCTATGCGGGCCCGAGCCCCAGTGACTCGCGTCGAGCTGATCGACCGGCGAGCACTCGCCGACGATCGTCCACACGGGAGCCAGCTCGCCGAGGGCGAGCGCCAGGGCCCTCTGGAAGTCGGCCTGGGCCAGCATGAATGGATGGACGTCGGGCTCGCCCCTACAGGGCGAGCTCGTTCCTCACCGCGCGGACACCCGGCACGCCGCGCACCACGTCGGACGCATGCGACTTGGCCTTCGGGTCCTGGACCTTGCCGCGGATGGTCACGATGCTGTTGTCCGAGCGCACCTTGATGGACGCATCCTTCAGCTGCGTGTCCTTGAGGAGCCGTTCGCGGATCGCCGTCTCGATCGTGTCGTCCTTCTTGTCCACCGCGTCGCGCACATCGTCAGACACGATCTGCAGCGCGTTGCTCACGCCCGTGGCGCCCGAGATCCCGCGCGCGATCTCGTCGGCCGCGGTCTTTTCCTCGGCGCTCGAGACCTTGCCCCGCAGCATGATGACTGCCCCGTGCGTCTCGACCGAGATGTGCCGCGCCTTCGTGCGGCCGTCCGTGGTGAGCGCCATCTTGGTCTTGGTCGTGATCCACGAGTCCTTCATGGTGTTGCCGGTGCCGGTGTTCGACTTCGCCTCGTCAGCCTTCGCCGTCTTCTTGACCTCCGGGGTCGGCGACTGCTGAGCGAGCAGGACGGCCGGCGGCAGCATGAGGGTGATCGTGGCCAGGATCAGCAGGGCCTTCTTCATCGGATGGCTCCTCCAGTCGTGGGACGCCGTTTGGGGATCGACTCAATTGATGGTGAGCATGGGCGATGCCACGGCACCCGGCATGAAGAACCTCACAAAATCAGGTGACTAATCGAGACGGGCGATGGCCAGAGTGGCAATACCGTGCGAGGCGGGCAATCCCTCCGCCCTTGACGCTCTCAGAGGCGGACCGTACGCTCCCCGCGTGGAGCGGGGGAAGCGCGCCCTCACCGCCGAGCGGTTCGCGCAAGGCATGACGTTCGACCAGTACGTCCTCTATAGCGGAAGCCCGGAAAATCTCGCGCGCGAGGCCGGCTGGTGGCTGGGCACCCGGCGACATGACTTCAGCGGGCTCCTGCGTGAGCGGTACGAGCGAGCCCGGCTCGACGAAGCGCAGACCGCCGCGATCCGCTGGCTCGCCGCACGGTCCGACGGCCCGGCGAAGCTGCTCGTGATTTCAGAAGAGTGGTCGTCCGACTGTCGCCGCGACGTGCCGATGCTGGCGCGGCTGGCCGAAGCCGGCGGCCTCGAGCTTCGCATCTTCCAGCGCGACGGCCAGAAGCTCGGCCGGGGGCCGCGGTCGGATCCGGCTGAATCGCGCAACGCCGACATCGTCAACACGTTCCTCAACGAGAAGGACGGGCAGACCTTTCAGTCCGTGCCGACCGCGGTGTTTCTCACGAAAGGGCTCGAGGAGATCTATCGCTACATCGAGCTCCCGGCGATCTATCACAAGGCGCGGCTGGCCGCCGCGATGCAGGCGGCGGCGCGCGGAGAGAATCGCGAGCAGGCCTGGGAGCAGTTCATTCGGGACTGGGGCGCGCTCCAGGCGCTGCCGTTCTACCAGATGTGGGCCAGCGCCGCGGTCGACGAGATGCTCTCGGCGCTCCACGAGCGGCTCGTCGTGGCGACGGGATCGGTGTCTTGACGGGGCGGCCGGTGCTGGCGCAGGATGGCGTCCGCTCCATGATCACCGACACGGTGCCGGCAGCAACCACGCCGCTTCAGATCGCCCGCGGGCTGGCGCCGCGCATCCGCGAGCGCGCCGCCGAGATCGAGGCCAATCGCCAGCTCCCCGGCGATCTCGTCATGGACATCGCCAAGGCCCGGCTCTTCCGCGCGGCGCTGCCGGAGGCCGAAGGCGGCCTGGGCGCCGACGTCCTGACCACCCTGCAAGTGATCGAGGAGGTGGCGAGCGCGGACGGCTCCACGGGCTGGTGCCTGGCCATGGGGATCAACACCCTGCGGCAGAGCGCCCAGTTTGCACCCGAGGTGCGCCGGCAGGTCTTCTTCAGCGACCCGATCGGCATCTCGGCGGGGTCGGCGAATCCGCGCGGGCGCGCGGTCGCGGCGCCCGGCGGCTATCGCGTCACCGGCCACTGGTTCTTCGCCAGCGGCTGTATGCACTCCTCCGCGCTGCACGGGGCGTGTAAGGTGTTCGACGGCGACAAGCCGCGGCTTCGGCCCAACGGCGACCAGGAGATCCGGATCGCCTATTTCTATCCGAAATCCATCGCGCGCATCGTCGACACCTGGGACGTGAGCGGGCTGCGCGGGACCGGCAGTCACGACATCGAGGTCGAGGACCTGTTCGTGCCCGAGGAGCGCACGTTCTCCGCGCTCGATCTGCGCGCGCGGGTGACCGGGCCGATGAACCGCATGCACGGCTTCGACCTCGCAGGGTGCGGGTTCTGCTGCGTGGGGCTGGGCGTCGCGCGGGCCGCGATCGACGCGTTCGTCGAGCTGGCGCAGGTCAAGGTGCCGCGCTCATCGTCGGAGCTCCTGCGCGACCGCGCGCTGGTGCAGGCGAAGATCGGCGAAGCCGAGGCGATCTTGCGCTCCGGCCGCGCGCTCCTGTTCAACGTCGTCGGCGAGATGTGGGAGCTGGCGGTCGCCTCGCGGCCGATCAGCGAGCGGCTGCGCGCCGACCTGCGCCTGGCGATGACCCACGCCGCTCAGAGCGCCGCGACCGCGACGCACATGGTCTGTGCCGCGGCCGGCACCACCTCGATCTTCACGTCGAGCCCGCTGGAGCGGTACGCGCGCGACGCCGAGGTTGTCACCCGCCACAACCAGCTGCAGTTCGTGAACTACGAGGCGGTGGGCCGCACGGTGCTCGGGCTCGAGTCGAACAGCCCGCTGTTCTAGGAGGATCCCATGACCACTCGCCGCGAGTTCGTCGAGACCGCCGGCGCCGCCGGTATCGCATTCGTCGCCTGCAATCTCGCGAGCGCCGCGCCGGTGCAGGCGCAGGGGCGCCGCCGGGAAGTCGTCGTGAACGGCCGGCGGGTCAAGACCATCGACGTGCACGCGCACTGCGCGGTGCCCGAGGCGATGGCGCTGATGGGGCGAAAGGTCGAGCCGCAGACCCTGCTCATGTCGCAGCCCGTCGATCGGATCCGCGCGATGGACGAGCAGGGCATCGACGTCGAGGCGCTGAGCATCAACCCGTACTGGTACAAAGCCGACCGGGACGTTGCGCGCGAGCTGATCAAGATCCAGAACGAGAAGCTCGCCGAAGCCTGCGCGGCGAACCCGGATCGCTTCGTCGCATTCGCCTCGGTGGCCCTGCAGCATCCCGATCTGGCCGCCGAGCAGCTCGAAGAGGGCATGAAGAAGTACGGCCTTCGCGGCGCGGGTCTCGGCGGCAGCGTCAACGGCGAGGACCTGTCCGATCCGAAGTTCCACCCCTTCTGGGCCAAGGCCGAGCAGCTCGGCGCGCTGGTGTTCATCCACCCCCAGGGCGATGGCGCCGCGGGCGATCTCAAGCCGCGCCTCAAGGGCAGCGGTGGGCTCGACAACGCGATCGGCAATCCGCTCGAGACGACGATCGCGCTCTCGCACCTGATCTTCGAGGGCACGCTCGACCGCTTCCCGGGCCTGAAGATCTGCGCGGCCCATGGCGGCGGTTACCTGCCGTCCTACGCGGCGCGCTCCGACGCGATCTGCGTGACGTTCCCCGACCGGTGCACCAAGGCGCTCAAGAAGAAGCCGACCGAGTATCTCAAGCAGCTGTACTTCGACTCGCTTGTCTTCACGCCCGAGGCGCTCAGGCACCTGGTGGCCGAGACGGGGCCCGGCCAGATCGTGATGGGGACCGACTATCCGTACCCGTGGACGAAGACGTCGGTCGACCACATCCTGGGTACGCCCGGCCTCAGCGACGACGAGCGCATAGCGATCCTCGGCGGGACGGCGGCGAAGCTGCTCGGCATCAAGGCCTAGCGGCCGCGCGCGCCCGAAGCGGCGGACGTCTTCTTCTGGGCGATCCACGCGGCGATCCGCGCGTCGAGCACGTCGAGTGGCAAGGCGCCCTCGGCGAGCAGCGCGTCGTGAAAGGCGCGGATGTCGAAGCGCTCGCCGAGCGCGTTCGTGGCCCGATCGCGAAGCTCCAGGAACTTGCGCTGTCCGATCTTGTACGCGAGCGCCTGTCCGGGCGAGACGATATAGCGGTCGATCTCCACCGCGATCTCGCGCTCCGGTTTGGCCGCGTTGGCCTTGAAGTAGTCGATCGCCTGCTGGCGGCGCCAGCCGAGCGCGTGGATGCCGGTGTCGACGACGAGACGGACCGCTCGCCACATCTGATAGTTGAGCGCCCCGAAGCGCGAGTAGGGATCCGTATAAAATCCCATCTCCTGGCCGAGCGTCTCGGCGTAGAGCCCCCAGCCTTCGACGAAGGCGACGTACCCGCCGTACCGCCTGAACTTGGGCAAGTCGAGCTCCTGGGCGAGCGCGATCTGCAGATGATGGCCGGGAACGGCCTCGTGGAGGACCAGGGCTTCCATCTCCCACTTGGGCCGGGTCTCGACGGCCGACAGGTTCGCCGCGAAGTATCCCGGACGGCCCGAGGCGAGCGAGCCCGAGTCGTACGCACCCGCGCTTTGTGCCGCCGCGCCGTACGCCGGCATCGCCCGGACGCCGTACGGCAGACGCGGCATCCGGCCGAAGAGCTTGATGGCCTCGGGATCGGCGCGCTTGGCGATCTCGCGATATCCGGCCAGCAGGTCCTCGGGACGCGAGTAGAAGAAGCGCGGGTCGGTGCGCAAGAAGTCGAAGAACGCCGGCAGATCTCCGGCGAAGCCGGTGGCGCGCATGAGCCGCTCCATCTCGGTGCGGATCTGCTTGACCTCCTCGAGGCCGATCTCGTGAATCTGCTCCGGGGTCAGACGCGTCGTGGTCGAGTGGGCGACCCGGTAGGCATACCAGTCGCGGCCGTCGGGCAGGGCGCTCGTCGCCAGCGACTCGCGGCAGTTGGGCACATAGTCGTTCGCGAGAAAGTCCCGGAGTCGTCGAAACGCGGGTAACGCCTCCGCAGCGAGCGCCTTCGCCGCGTCGGCCTTGAGGGCCTCGCGCCGGTCCGCCGGGATCGTCTGGGGCATCTTCCGAAAGGCGCCGAGCAGCGGATTCGTCGCCGGATCGTCGACGAGCATCGCCTCGGCCTGCGCGACCACGCCCCCGAGCGTGATCTTCGGCGGCGTGATCCCGCGGCGTAGGCCCTCTCTCATCCCGGCGATCGTCTGGTCCACGAGCGTCGGGGTGGCGCGCAGGCGGCTCAGAACCGCCTCGTAGTCCGCCGCGCTGCGTGTCGGCATCAGCTCGCTGAGGATTTGCGGGACGCTCTGCTGGATGCCGTAGAGCTGGCTCAGCGGCAAGAGCTCCCACGGGAAGCGGCGCCCGTCGAGCTCTACGTCGATCCGACGCTTGAAGAGGTCGTAGTTGAGCGCGTCCTCGGGCGCGAGCTTCGCACGATCGATCGAGGCCAGCGCCTTTGCCGGCAGCTCGAGATCCGCCTTGCGCCGCGTGATCGCCGCCGCCGACCGGTCGGTCCATCGCCCGTTGTATGCGGAGATTCCGACTTCCGTGGCCCACTCGGGGTACTCCTCCATGAGGTAGTCCCAGCTGAGCTCGAACAGTCGATTGAGGCGTGCGCGCTCTGGGGTCTTGCGGGCCTCGGCGATCAGCCGCTCGACGCCGGCCTTGTACGTGTCGGACGCGGCGGTCGAAACATCGGGCGAGCCAAGGAGCACCGCGAAAACCGCGACGCCGACGAGCACCCAGGCGCTGAGCTTCAGCGTCACGAGCTGAGCTTTGCGCCCACGACTACCTCGGCGCGTCGGCGGCGACGATCACACCCTTCGCTGCAGGAAGTCCGTTACGAGCGGCCAGGTGAGATCGGCGTAGTGCGGCTGAAAGCCGTCGTTGTCGGGATGGCGGAATCCGTGATTGGCATCCGAGAACGCATGCCACTCGACGGGCTGTCCGTTCGCTATGAAGCTCTCCCAGAGCGGACCCTGGATCGCCGGCGTGGCGATGAAGTCCTTGCCACCGCAGAACACCAGCGAGGCGCACTTCAAGGTGCGGGCGAGCTTGAACGCGTGCCGCGGACGGTGTGAGGTCTCGGGCTCGTCGCGCACGGACGGATAGTAGAGGACGAGCGCGCGCAGCCGGGGATGATCCGCGGCGAACGGAATGAGCAGCCGGCCGCCCATGCAGTGACCGATCGCGGCGGTGCGCGCCGGGTCCGAGCCCATGCGCTCGACGAGGTAGTGCCAGGCCTCGTCCATCTTGCCGAGGAACTCGCCGTCCGAGTGCTTGGACTGGAGCTCCGCGCCCTGTCCGATGTGCGTCGTGCCGAGGACGCCGAACATGTTGAAGAGGCTCGGGACCAGCACGTTGAATCCGAGCTGGGCGAGCCGATAGGCGTCGATCTTGTAGTCCGCGGTGACGCCGTGAGCGTGGTGGACCATCATGATCCCGGGCCGCTGGCCGTGCCCTTCGGGATGCGCCATGTAGCCGGGAATTCCGTCCTGCTCGAGCGTCACCATGCGCGCGATCGTCATGCCGCGACTCCGTGACCGTCCGCGCGTTCCTTGATCGACACGCGCCAGTGGATGCGATCTTCCTCGGGAGGATAGTCGCCGGCGGCCTTGTGATAGGAGCAGCGGTTGTCCCAGATCACGATGTCGCCCTTGCGCCACTTGTGGCGATACTGGCCGTCGGGCTGGATCATGTAGCCCGTCAGCTCGTCGATCAGCGCGTCGCTCTCGGCCGCGTCCAGTCCCTCGATCCGGAGGATCTTGCCGGGATCGAAGTAGAGTCCCTTGCGCTTGGTCTCCGGATGCGTGCGGACGATCTTGTGGAAGACCGGCGTCCACTCGCGGTCCTCCGCGTTCAAGAGCGCGGTCGCCTTGCGCCGGCCGCCGTAGGTGAACGCGCCGATCCGGCCTTCGAGCCGCTGCTTGAGCGCGTCGGGCAGCGCGTCGTACGCCGCGTACATGCTCGCGAACAAGGTGTCGCCGCCGCGGCTCGGGACAGCCAGCGCGTAGAGCTGCGTCGCCTTGAACGGCTCCTGGTCGTAGGCGCCGTCGGTGTGCCAGCCCTCCGCGCCGCGCCGGTAGATCGCCATGTCGAGCGCGCCGTCGGCGCCGAACTTGTTGACGCCGAGCAAGGTGATCTCCGGATAGTCCGGATGGCGCGTCATCTTCGACGGGTGCGGGGTCACGAAGCCGAAGCGACGGCTGTAGGTCAGGAAGTCCGGGATCTCGAGCTCCTGACCCGGCACGACGACCACGTTGTGGTCGAGCCACGCGCGATAGATCTCGGCGAAGCCCGCGTCGTCGAGCTTCCTGACGTCGACTCCGTGGATTTCCGCGCCGATCTGCGTTCCGAGGCGTCGTACCTCAATCATCGGCCCGCCCTCCTCGCCGCAGAGGCTATCATGTGGCCCGCGCTCAGAACCAGTTGGCCTTGTCCACCACGTTGCGAAGCGGCTGCCCGGTCAGAAAGCGGCGCGAGTTATCGAGCAAGATCTCGAAGCGGCGCTCGTCGAGGTGCGGGCCGTGACCGGCGGTGTGGGGCGTGATCAGCACGCCGGGCAAGGTCCACAGCGGATGATCGGCCGGCAGCGGCTCCTGTTCGAAGACGTCCAAACCCGCGCCGGCGATCTCGCCCGCCCGCAGCGCGGCGACCAGGTCGTCGAGCCGCGTCGTCATACCGCGCCCGATGTTGATGAAGAACGCGGTCCGCTTCATGAGCTGAAAGCGCCCGCGGTGCATGAAGCCCTCGGTGGCCGGCGTGTGCGGCACCGTGAGGATGACGAAGTCAGCGAGCGGCAAGAGCGAGTCGAGCGCGTCGGGGCCGTCGAGCTTCACGACGCCGGGCGGCGCCTCGCGCCGGCGCGCGTCGATGCCCATCACGTGCATGCCGAACGCGGCCGCCAGCCGCGCCGCCTCGCTGCCGATGCCGCCGACGCCCACGATCAGCGCGGTGGCCTCGGCCAGGTGGATCACGCCGCCGCTCTCCTGAGGCTCGCGGCGCCACTCGCGTCGCACCTGTCGCGGGAAGTAATGATGGAACCCGCGCGCGAACGCCAGGACGAACGCCATGATGTGCGCGCCGATGTGGTCGTTGTAGATCTCGCGGAAGTTCGTCACGGTCGCGGCGTGGGCGATGAGCGCGGGCGAGTAGTAGCCCGCCGGCGGCGCCGCCTGCGGCGCCTGCAGCCAGCGCAGTCGCTTCGCGGAGGGAATCAGCGCGTCCGGCAGGGTGCCGAACGCCGCCTCCGCATCGCCCACGGCGCGCGCGGCATCGGCCTGGGTCTCGGCCACCACGACGGACAGCTGGGGCACCGAGGACGCCAGGCGCGAGGCCCATCCGCGCGTCGTCGGATTTTGAGGCGGCAGCATCAAGAGCGTCGTCATCGTCATCTACCCTTCATGGAGAGTCTCTGCGTACGGGGCGTGAGCTTAGTGGCGCGCCCAGCGCGGGTCAAGCGCGGATGATCGCGTCGGGCGGCGGCGCTTACACCGCGCGCGCGGGAGCGGGCTCGCTGGGCGGCGCACCGCCGGCCACGCCCGGCGCCGCCTCCCCGTCGCGCCGGCTCATGACCGCGCGCGGGAGGAACGGAATGAACACGAGGACCAGCGCGGTGGTCGCGGCATTGAGCCAGACGAGCTCGTGAAAGGCCCAGTGGCGGCTGTCGATCAGCCACGAGCCGATCACGTCCGATCCCCCGAGGGCGAAGTTGCGGGCGCTCATCATCAAAGAGAACCCGAGGCTCTCGCAGCCCGGCGGGGTCGACCGCACTGCCAGGTCCATGAGCGCCAGCTCCGAGCAGATCACCGCGAAGCCGACCATCGCGTGGATGAACGGTGCGGTGTCGTGGCCGTAGCGCAGATACAAGAACGTCGACAGCACGTTCACGGTGATCGCCGTGGTGAGCAGCTGCCGGAGGTTGAAGCGGCGGCATACGACCCCGTAGACCAGCGAGCCGGCGAGCCCGGCCGCGCCCTCGATGCTCTCCATCAGCCCGATGTACGGGGTGCTGAAGTGCAGGGTGTCGGTCTGCATGAACAGGAGCGGCGTCGTGAACCCGGGCGAGATGTAGACCAGCGCCAGAAAGGCTCCGCTCGCCCAGAGTGTGCGAGAGCTGATCAACGTCGAAAGCTCGCGGCGCGCATTCGCCAGCACGTCGCGGTCACGGGTGGCCGCCGGCCGCTCGGTCAACACGAAGAATGTGGCCACGGCCAGCACGAGCAGCAGCGCGGTCGCGACGCCCACCGTCCAGCCGAACGCGGTCGCCGCGAGGTAGCCGCCGAGCAGGCCGTTGCCGAGGGACACGGCGCTCTGCAGCGCCTGGCGGATGGAGGTCACGCGCCCGGAGATTCCATACTTCCGCCCGGCTTCCACCATGAGACCGCCCATCACAGTGCTGGCGATCACCATGAACGCGTTGGCGCCGAACGCCGTGAGCAGGAGCGGCACGTTGGCGCGCGGGACCACGCCCATCAGGAACCAGCAGACCGCTGCCATGCCCGCGCCGAGCAGCATGTAGTGGCGGCGCCGCGTGCCGAAGAGCGGAAACGCGTCGGACAGAATGCCGGCGAGCGGCTTGACGTTCCAGGCGAAGGTTGTGATGACCATGAACGCGGCGAGCGTCTGCGCGTTGAAGTGGAGCTCGTTCTTCAGGAGGAGCTGGAGCGGAAGCCGGCCGATGACGCCGGGCTGCGCGATCGTCGTGACGAAGGCCCCGAGCCCGACCATGATGTAGTACTGCCGGAGGGTCAGGCCGGTATCCGGGACGTGAGCGCGCTCTGCCGCTTCCAGATCGACCTCCGCTGTGTCTTTATATCAGCAGCCTGGATGGATATCTGCAGCGTATCTCGGCCACGGAGGGATCGATGCCACGGCTCGACCGGCTGTCCCAGATCGCCCGCAACAATCTGTTGACCTTCCCGGCGCAGGTCAACGAGACGGCGCCCTTCGTGCGTCTCACCAAGCCGCTCGCGGCCTGCCGACTCGCGATCGTCACCACTGCCGGTCTTCATCGTCGCGGCGATCGGCTGTTCACCCCCGGTGACCAGAGCTATCGCGTGATCCCGTCGGACACGCCGACGATCGACATCATCCAGAGCCACACGAGCATTGGCTTCGATCGCGTGCCGACCATGCGCGACGTCAACATCTCGTTCCCGATCGATCGCCTGCGCGAGCTGATCGCGCGGGGCGAGCTCGGGGAGCTCGGACCGAGCTGCTATTCGTTCATGGGTGCGCAACGCGAGGTCGCGCGGATCGAGAGCGAGACCGGTCCCGAGGTCGGCCGCCGGCTGCGCGACGAAGGGGTGGACATCGCCCTCATCACGCCCACCTGACCGAACTGTACGCACACCGGAGGTGTGCTGGCCCGAATGCTGGAGCAGGCGGGCGTCTCGACGACGTCGATCAGTCTCGTCCGAGAGCACACCGAAAAGGTGAAGCCGCCGCGGGCCCTCTTCGTGCCGTTTCCATTCGGGATGGCATTCGGTCGTCCGGACGATGCTGAGCTGCAGCATCGAGTCTTGCGCGCCGCCCTCGATCTTCTGGCTGAGACGACCGGGCCGGTGCTTCGCGATCTGCCGGCTGAGCTGGATCCCGGCGATCAACCCGGCGCGCCGCCTCAAGCATCGGGGATCACGCCGGCGACACAGATACCGGACGACGTCGCGATGGAGACGACCCAGATGCGCCGCTATCACGAGCGATGGCTCGAGAAGAGCGGCGGCCGGACTCATTTCGGTCTCGCGGGCATTCCAGCGACCCGGTTCCGCGGTGCCGTGCGCTTCCTCGAGGGCTTCGCCGAAGGTCAGGACGTCGACATGCCCGAGCGCCCGGCGGATGTGCCGCTGCCGAACTTCATCCGGTACTGCGCCGACGACCTCAAAGCTCTCTACTTCGAGGGCCACCTGGTGATGAAGCCGGCGGCCGGAGGCGAGGAGATCGCGCGTTGGTTCTGGGGCGAGACTGGCGCCGGTCGACTCCTGCGGCGAGTCCGGGACCGACTGGACGCGTCGACCGATCCGCGCTGGAAGGCGGCCGCGTTCGGCGTCGCGCGCTAGCGAGAGCTCAAGGGGTCAATCGGCCGGCGATCTTGAATCGACCCGCATCGTCCGGCGTGAGGATGACGAGTTCCGCGGGCGCCGGCTGGATGCCCGTGAGCGGCTGGACGACCGAACCGTGCGTGACCAGCAGGAGATTGCCGCCGCTCGGCCGCCGTCCCGCGATCTCGCGCAGCGCGCGCATCTGCTCGGCCTCGCGCGCTCGGTTGTCGAACAGATTGCTCAGCGGCGTCCAGGCTTCGGCCGAGCCGAACGCCAGCCGAGATGTTTCCATACAGCGGCACCACGGGCTCGAGAGCACGCGGCCGACCGGGATGCCGCGGCTCCGGAACGCGGCGCCCACGCGCCGCGCGTCGTCGCGGCCGGCGTCGGTGAGGTTGCGCTGGGTCGAGCAGTCGTCGAGCCTGAAGCCCGCGGGATCCCCCACGCCGGGCGTCGTGATGGCGTGGCGCATGAGGACGACGTGCCCACCGGAGCGTAGAAGCTGCCAGAGCGCTTCGTCGGCCGCGGCGCGCGCGGGAACGGCGAGCAGGAGCGACGCGAGAACGAGCCAGAATCGCATCACGAGACTCGGCGTGACGTGGAGTGTAGCATTGGGGTCGCCATGACTCGGATCGGCCGGCGCCAGCTTCTTCACGGCACCCTCGCTGCCGCGGCGCTGGCCGTCGCGCGGCCCGCGCGGGCGGCGGACGTCGGCGACGCGGCGCGCACGGCCATGGCGCGGGCCGCGACGGCGCTGCTCTCGGCGCTCGACGCGGGGCAGCGGCGCGCGGCCCTGTTTCCCTTCGTCAACGACGAGCGCATGAACTGGCACTACGTGCCGCGCTCGCGCTCCGGTGTGGCGTTCAAGGAGATGTCGGCGGGCGGCCGCGCCGCGGCGCACGAGCTGATCAAAGCGTCGCTGTCCGAGGTCGGCTACGCCAAGGCCGTGAACGTTATGAAGCTCGAGGACGTCTTGCGCCAGCTCGAAACCTTCGGCGGGCTGC
>Ga0209382_10001649_pt1 | contig 34610 bp, 32 predicted proteins | sample SoiMetdeltSBSDD5_FD_187599 | JGI IMG/M metagenome (GOLD analysis project Ga0209382, IMG submission 187599) | Bulk soil microbial communities from a Populus tree surrounding site in Tennessee, USA - Soil MetaG P. deltoides SBSDD5 (SPAdes) (version 2) | ecosystem: Environmental > Terrestrial >... | reverse complement strand
TCCACTTCATCCGGTTGACGAGGGCGGCGACATAGACGACGAACGCGCCGAGCGCCCCGGCCTCCGTGGGCGTCGCCCAGCCGAAGAGCATCGAGGCAAAAATGATCACGATCACGCCGAGGATGGGCAGCGTGCCCGGCAGCGACGCGAAGCGCTCGCCCCAGGTGAAGCCGCGAATGGGCCGGCCGACGTTGGGGTTCCAGATGCTCCAGACGACGACGATGATCGAATAGCAGATCGCCGAGATGATCCCCGGAATGAAGCCGGCGACCAGGAGCTTGCCGATCGAAGCCTCGACGATGATCGCGTAGACGACCATGATGGCCGATGGCGGTATCAGCGAGTCGAGGGTGGCGCCGGCGGCCACCGCGCCGGCGGCGAGTCGGCGGTCGTAGCCGGCCTTGAGCATCTCGGGCACGGCGACGCGGGCGAACACGGCGGCGGCTGCCGTCGAGGCGCCCGAGACCGCCGAGAAGCCGGCGACCGCGAAGATGCTCGACACCGCGAGGCCGCCGGGCAGCCAGCCCAGCCACTTCTTGCAGGCGTCGAACAGCGTCTGCGTCATGCCTGCGTGGTAGGCGAGGTAGCCGATCAGAATGAACAGCGGCAGCACGGAGAGCGTGTAGCTCACCGACTTCGAATGCGGAATGGTGCCGACCATGCCCGCACCCGCCTTCCAGCCGATGATGGCAACAATGCCGGCAAGGCCGACGATGGCGGCGGCGATGTACACCCTGACGCCGGTGACAACCAGCAGGAGCAAGGCGACGCAGCCTAGAATGCCGATGGCATCCCTCGAGAGCTCAATGGCCATCAGCGGCTCGCTCCCTGCTTGCTGCCGCCCGCTCGAGCCGCCGCATCGTCGAAAGCGCCGGCAGCCGCAGCCTCGCGCAGTGCCTGCTCCTCGGCGTCGACGGTGTGGGCGACGCCGATGAGCCTCTTGCCGGGGTCGAGAAGAATGCGCAGGTAAGCCCAAAGGCTGATGAGGAGGCGAACGAGCAGCAGCGCCAGCGAGACCGGAACTATGATCTTCGACGGCCACAAGGGAATCTGCGCATCGATGCTGGAGTCGCCCAGATACAGCGCCCGCATGGCATGGTCCCAGCTGTAGACGAGCAGCACGCCGCAGAGCGCCAGGCCCAGGACCACGCCTGCAAGCTCGAACGATGCGAGCCAGCGCCCTTTCAAATAGCTGACGAACAGCTCCATGCGGATGTGGCCGCCGAGCCGCTCGGTGTAGGCGATCCCCAGGAACACCAGGAACGCCATCATGATCTCGACGATGTCGATGTAGCCGAAGATCGGGAGATTGAAGAACTTGCGCCCCAGCACGTGCACGACGCCGATCAGCATCAGCGCGAAGATGCCGAACCCTGACATCAGCGCCGTGAATTTCTCGATCCTGTGCACGAGGCGGTCGATGGCTCCGAGCAGCCCTCCGCCGGCGTCCAGTGTCGGATCGCTCGCCCCAGCGTGTGCCATGCATTCTCCGAGGCCGCGCTACTTCGCGTTGAGCTTGGCTCTTGCCGTCTCGACCTCCTTGAGCAGGGTATCGAGCACGCCTTTGGCGTCGAACGTGGATTGGTTGTCGGCAAGCCACCTGTCCCACACGGGCTTGCCCGCGACCTCGCGGAACCGGGCAAGGTCGGCATCCGTGTAGCGGATCTCGGTCAGCTTCTGGCGGAACATCGGCAGATTGACCTTGTCGGCCGCCTCGTAGGCCTCGATCATTGCCTTGTAGGCCTCGGGCTGCGCCTCCTGCAGGAGCTTTTGATACTGCGGCGGCAGCTTGGCATGGGCCTCCTTGCTCATGACGGCGGCGCAGCCGGCGGTGCCGGGCGCGAGGTTTGCCGTGTACCAGTTCGAGATCGTGTGCAGCTGGTAGGCCGCGTGGGCATAGGTGAATGGAAAGGAGGCAGCATCGACAGTGCCGCGGTCGAGTGCCGTGTAAAGCTCGACCGCGGGTACGGTCGAGATGTGCGAGCCCAGGATCTTGAAGGCGTCACCGACCGCACCCGGCGCCCGCACGCGCAAGCCTTTCCAGTCGTCGAGCGCTTTCGGCGGCTTGCCCTTGCCCATGAACTCGTACTGCGGGAGGATGGTGAAGAAGTAGGGTGCCGCGCCCCATTTGGCCATGTCGGCCAGGAGTGCGGGGTGCCGCATCGTCGCATCGGCGGCGGCGGCGGTGACGCGCAGGTCCTCCAGCGGCAGGAAGGGCAGCGAGAACACCATCCAGGCCGGGTTTCGGCCGGGATGGTAGAAGTTGCAGATGTCGGCGGTCTCGACGGCGCCGAGCTTGATCGCATCGAGGTTCTCCTTGTCCTTGGAGAACATCTCGCCATAGCCGATCTTGAGGGTGAACTTGCCGCCGGTGCGCTCCTTGAGGATCGCGGCGACCCGCTCGATTCCTTCCGTGTTGGCGCGGCGTTTGCCCCAATTGGAATGCCGCCACTCGATGGTAGGGCCGTCGACCGTTTGCGCGCCCGCAGTCGATGCGGGCACGCCAAGCACGAATGCGGCGCTCAGCGCGCCGACCGCCAGATGCTTCACAGCTTTTCCTCCCTGCCCCTCTGGGGCACGAGGCCTTGCAGTGGGCCCCTTTTTTTCTATGTGCGCCATCGTCGCATAAGACATCGGCGCATTCAATGGCGGAGCCGCATCCCGCCCGCAGGAACCCGCGGGGGCAAGGAGGGACCCCGACGACGCAGGGGCGACGCTACCGCTTCTGCAGCTGGAAGAACTCCGTGCGCTGCTCCTTCGACAGCGGCGCGGTGAGGAATTTCAGTGCCACGGCGTCGGCCATCACCTTGTCGATGTCCTCCACGCGGTCGGGCGAGATCGCCTCCTTGGGGTAGAAGTCCTTCACCACGAGGCGCACCAGCGCCTCGGGCCGCTTCACCTTCTCCGCGTACATCTTGATCGCGTCGGGGCTCGTGTACATCCAGTCGAGCGTCTCGCGGTAGGCGCGCATGAAGCGGACCATCACCTCGGGCCGCGCCTTCAGCGCGTCGGCGTTGACGACCACCACGCGCACCGTCTGGTTGCGCGTGTCGGCGAGGTCGCTGCCGCGCCCGATGATCCTGATCTTGCCCTCCTGCGCCTCCTGGATGCCCAGCGGCGGCGCACCCCAGCCCACGTCGACCTGGCGGGACATCACCATGGTGAGCGTCGCCGGCGGACCGCCGGTGGGCGTCGGCCGCGCCTTCACGCCCAGCACCTTCACGAAGCCCAGGACGATGTTGTTGGAGGCCGAGCCGTTGGTGGAGTAGGCGATCGTGTGGCTCTCGGTCAGGTCCTTGAAGCTCTTGATCGGCGAGTCGGCGCGCACGTACCAGAAGAGGTCGTTGGTGCCGGTGAAGCCGGCCGCCAGCGCCCGCACCGGCGCCCCCTGGACGAACGCGCGCATGGCGCCCGAGGTGCCGACGCCGATGCCGATGTCGGCGCTGCCGGAGATGATGGGCTGCAGCGTCTCGCCGGCGCCCTGGGTGCCCAGCGTCTCCAGCTCCAGCCCGTGCTTGGCAAAGATGCCCGCCTGCGACCCCAGCGTGGGCACCTGGTTCTCCCAGTTGTTGATCTGCCCGATGACAACCTTGAGCTTGTCCTGGGCCTGCGCGCCGTCGGGCCAGGCGAGCCCTGCGACGATCGCAAGGATGAATGCAAAGCACCTCGGGGCTGTCATCGTGCCGTCCTCCCACGTTGTCGTTTGCTGTTCGGCGCGTGCTCTCGCGGCCCGCGTTGAGAAGGAACGCAAGCACATTGTCTCGCCGGCAGGCAAGCCTCGCTCTGCTTTGATAGACTGGGCCCGACGCCCGGAGGTCCCTGCACCCATGCTCGAGAGACTGCGCCAAGCCCGACTGCTCTGGCCCACCGTGGCGGCGCTGGCCGGCCTCGCGGTGCTGTTGGGCCTCGGCACCTGGCAACTCGAGCGCAAGCGCTGGAAGGAGGACCTGCTCGCCAAGATCGCCGAGCGCGTCCACGCGGAGCCGGCGAAGCTGATCGCCGGCAAGGCGCAGGCGGTGCTCGTCTCCGAGGGAAAAGGAGACCTCGAATACCGGCATGTCGCCGTCGTCGGACGCTTCCTCCACGACAAGGAGCAGTACCTCTACGCCCCGACCCCCGCCGGGCTCGGCTGGCACGTCTACACCCCGCTCCAGATCGAGCCTCGAAAGGTGGTCTGGATCAATCGTGGCTTCGTCCCCGACGCCAAGAAGACCCCTGCAACCCGCCCGCAGGGTCAGGTGGCCGGTGAGGTCCAGATCAAGGGCCTGGTAAGGCTGCCCGCCGGCAAGGGACTGTTCACGCCCGAGAACGATGTTCAGAAAAACCTGTGGTACTGGCCCGACATTCCAGCCATGACCGCGGCCGCCTTCCCGGATGGCCCTGGGAAGGCCGCAGAGGACCTACAGAGGCCCGAGACGCTGCCCCTGGTCATAGAGGCCGACGCCCGGCCTGGGCCCCCTGGCGGGCTCCCAAAGGGCGGCGTGACGCGCCTGGAGCTGCCCAACCGGCACCTGGAGTACGCCCTCACCTGGTACGGCCTGGCGCTGACACTGATCGCTGTTTACTCGGCATTTGCCATCGGCCGCTGGCGGGCTGCGGGGCGAGCTTAGGGTTCCTGCAACTGTGGGTTGTGTGCCGTCCATCGGCCGTCTTGTTCCGACCCCGCTTGGGCCCTAGGGTGTGCGGCTGTCGTTCACCCCCCGACGCCCGAAAGTCCCCGACCCCCGTGCGTTATCTCAGCACCAGAGGCGAAGCGCCCGATCTGGGCTTCGACGAGGCCCTGCTCGCCGGCCTTGCGCGCGACGGCGGCCTCTATCTGCCGCGCACCTGGCCGCGTTTCGCGCGTGAGGAGATCGCGGCCTTCGCTGGCAAGCCGTTCGCCGAGGTGGCAACGGCCGTACTCGCGCCGTTCGTCGGCGCTGCCATCGCGCGCAGCGAGCTGGAGGCACTCGCGCGCGACGCCTATGCCCGCTTCGGCCATCCCGCGGTGACACCGCTCGTCCAGCTCGACCGCAGCTTGTGGGCGCTGGAGCTGTTCCACGGCCCCACGCTCGCGTTCAAGGACGTGGCGATGCAGCTGCTCGCCCGGCTCATGGACCGCGTGCTCGCCGCCCGCAGGGAGCGCGTCACCGTGATCGGCGCGACCTCGGGCGACACCGGCGGCGCCGCGGTGGAGGCGTTCCGCGGTGCCGGGCGGATCGATGCCATCGTCCTCTTCCCGCACGGCCGCGTCTCCGACGTCCAGCGCCGCATGATGACCACGGCCACGGAGCCCAACGTGCACGCCGTCGCGGTCGAAGGGACCTTCGACGACTGCCAGGCGCTGGTGAAGGCCATGTTCGGCGACCTCGCCTTCCGCGACCGCGTGCGCCTCGCCGGCGCCAACTCCATCAACTGGGCGCGCGTGGCGGCGCAGATCACCTACTACTTCGTGGCCGCCGCGGCGCTGGGCGCCCCGCACCGCCCCGTCTCCTTCGCCGTGCCGACCGGCAACTTCGGCGACATCCTCGCGGGCTGGGCGGCGCGGCGCATGGGCCTGCCGGTCGAGCGGCTCGTCATTGCCACCAACGACAACGACATCCTCGCCCGCACGCACGCCGGCGGCGTCTACGAGGTGCGCGGCGTCACCGCCACCACCTCGCCGTCCATGGACATCCAGGTCGCCTCCAACTTCGAGCGCTGGCTCTACGAGGCGAGCGGGCGCGACGCCGCCTGGGTGCGCGGGCGCATGGGTGCACTCCGCCAGTCCGGCCGCTTCGAGCTCGGCGCCGAGGTGGCCGCCGCCATGCGCACCGACTTCGCCGCCGCCAGCGCCGGCATGGACGAGGTGGCCCGGTGCATCCGCCGCGCGGAGGCCGGGAGCGGCTATCTCCTCGACCCGCACGGTGCCTGCGGCGCGGTTGCCGCCGAGAAGACGGGAGCGGCCCGTGACGGCACACCATGCGTGGTGCTCGCCACAGCCCATCCCGCCAAGTTTCCCGATGCCATGCAGGCGATTACCGGCCGGCGTCCCGCACTGCCGCCGCGCCTCGCTTCCCTGGCGACGGCGCCCGAGCGCTTCGCCGTTCTGCCCAACGATCTCGCCGCCATTCAGAGCTACGTCGTCCGCCAGACGGGCGAGGGTAAAGGAGCCGCTGCATGACCATCCACGAGACCCGGCTGGCGAACGGTCTGCGCGTCGTCTCCTACCGCATGCCCCACGTGGAGACGGTGTCGATGGGCATCTGGGTGGGCGTCGGCGCGCGCCACGAGACCGCCGCCGAGCAGGGCATCTCCCACCTCCTCGAGCACATGGCCTTCAAAGGGACGCAGCGGCGCAGCGCCAAGGACATCGCCGAGGAGATCGAGGCCGTCGGCGGCGAGGTCAACGCCGCCACCAGCCTCGAGACCACGGCCTACTTCTCGCGCGTGCTGGCCGGCGACATCGAGCTGGGCCTCGACATCCTGGCCGACATCCTGCAGCGCCCGCGGCATTCCGAGGAGGAGCTGGAGCGCGAGCGCGAGGTGATCCTGCAGGAGATCGCCGCCACCCGCGACAGCCCCGACGAGATCGCCTACGAGCTGTTGCAGGAGGTCGCCTTCCCCGATCAGGCGATCGGCCGGCCGATCCTCGGCACCAAGGCGAGCGTCAAGGGGTTCAAGCCCACCGACCTGCGCCGCTTCCTGGAGGCCAACTACGCCGCCAACCGCATGGTGCTGTCCGCCTCCGGCAAGGTCGACCACGCCGAGCTCGTCCGCCATGCTGAGGCCCTATTCGGCGCCATGAATGGCGGCGAGGGGGGGCGATTCGAGCCGGCCCGCTACGGCGGTGGCATGCGCACGTCTGCCAAGCCGTTCGAGCAAAGCCACCTGGTGCTGGCGTTCGAGGGGCCGCCCTACGCCCACGAGAGCTACTATGCGGCGCAGGTATTCTCGGCGCTGTTCGGCGGCGGGATGTCGTCCCGCCTGTTCCAGGAGGTGCGAGAGCGGCGCGGTCTCTGTTACGCGATCTACTCCAGCTATTGGGCCCTTGCCGATACGGGGCTGTTCGGGATTCATGCGGCCACGGGACCTGAGATGATGGCCAAGCTGATCGAAGTGGTGGCGTGCGAGCTGAAGCGCGCCGCGGCCGAGGCGCCGACGGACGCCGAGGTGGCGCGCGCCAAGGCGCAGATCAAGGCCGGCATGCTGATGGGGCTCGAAAGCTCCTCGGCGCGCGCCGAGTACATGGCGCGCCAGCTCCTGCTGTTCGACCGGCTGATCGACACCAAGGAGATCGTCGCGCGCATCGAGGCCGTCACGCCGGAGGACGTGCGCACGCTGGCCTCTGGGCTGCTCACGGCCTCCAAGCCCTCCATCGCCGTGGTGGGTGCCGGCCGCAAGGGCACGGCCTACGCGCACATGGCCGAGCGCCTGCTCGGCGCGACGGGCATCGGGGCGACCTGAGGGAGACGGCGGTATCGGCGGATCGCGAGAATGGCCTTCCTGAGACCCCTGCACAGTATCGATCCTGATGCTGAGATCCGAGGGCGGCGCGTGGTCCTGCGGCACCCGGCCATGCAGGACTATGCCGCCTGGGCGGAGCTGCGCGCCCTGAGCCGCCAGCATCTGACGCCGTGGGAGCCACAGTGGGCGCGCGACGAGCTCACGCGCTCCGCGTTCCGCCGCCGCCTGCGCCAGGCCCAGCGCGAGGCGCGCGACGACCATGGCTATGCCTATCTCATCTTCGGCGATCCCGGCCCGATGCTGCTCGGCGGGCTCAACATCTCCAACGTCAGGCGCGGCGTCGCACAGGCCGCCTCCATCGGCTACTGGATGGGCGCGCCGCATGTCGGGCGCGGCTACATGACCGACGCCGTCGACGCCGCGGCCGCCTTCGCCTTCGCCTCCCTGCAGCTGAACCGCCTCGAGGCGGCCTGCCTGCCCGTCAACACCGCTTCCAAGCGCGTGCTCGAGAAGGTGGGCTTCACCCTGGAGGGCCGGGCGCGCCGCTACCTCAAGATCGACGGGCGCTGGCAGGATCACGACCTCTACGGGCTGCTGCACGACGATCCGCGGCACGAGCCGGCGAGGGCCTGATGCACCTGGGCCGGCGCGGGATTGCCATGGCGGTCGAGACTCGGCGGCTGCTTCGCGGCCTCTGCGCCGTCCTGGTGCTGGCGGCCGCGCTGATCGCGGGCGTCGCGCCGGCGCGCGCCGAGCTCAAGCCCATCGACATCGGCAAGGATCAGGAGCGCCTGGAGGTCCGGTCTCTCGGCGAGCTGCACGAGCCGGGCGACAACGTGTCGATCGCGGTGTCCGAGAAGGGCGGTATCCAGACCTTTTCCGCGGATGCGTCGGTCCCCGGCACCAAGCCGGGCTGGTTCGCGTTCGCGCTGCGCAATACCACCGACAAGCAGGTCGAGCGCTGGCTCGTGGTCGATCGCTACAACCCGGCGGCATCGGGCGTATTCATGCCCGTGCTCGACTCGAGCCGCATCGAGAAGATCAACCATCAGAAGGGGTATTCGCCGGATCGCATCCCGAGCGATCGCGCCGATGTGTTCCGCATCATCCTGGAGCCCGGTGCCACCGTCACCTTCGTCGCGGAGGTGGTGTCGGAGCACCTCCCGGAAATGTATCTGTGGACCTCCCTCGAGTACGAGCAGAGGGCCCGCGACCGGCAGCTCTTCAGCGGCGTCATGGTCGGCATCACCGGGTTGCTGGCGCTGTTCCTGACCGCCGTGTTCGCTGCCAATCACAAGGCGATCTTCCCGTCCGCCGCCGTGTTCGCCTGGTGCGTTCTCGCCTATCTGTGCGTCGACTTCGGCTTCTGGCAGAAGCTTTTCAGCGTGAAGCCCGCGGAGAACGCCCAGTATCGCGCCGGCACCGAGGCGGCGATGGCCGCCAGCCTCCTCGTCTTCCTGCACGTCTTCCTCCGGCTCAGGGCCTCGCACGGCTTCGTGCGCCTGGCACTCGGCGTGTGGATCGCCGCCCAATGCGTGCTCGTGGCCCTGGCCTTCCTCGACCCGCGGCTCACCGCCACGCTGGTGCGCCTGTCGAGCCTCGGGATCGCCGGTGCCGGCGCCTGCGCCGTGCTGTTTCTCGCGCTGCGCGGCCAGGACCGCGCCCTGTCGCTCGTGCCGACCTGGATGCTGCTGCTCGTCTGGCTGTTCGGGGTCGGCGCCACGCTCACCGGCCGGCTGGCCGGCGATTTCGTGGTCTACAGCCTTGTCGCCGGCCTCGTGCTGATCGTGGTGCTGATCGGCTTCACGGTGACACAGTTCGCCTTCCGCTCGACCGAGCCTGCGTACGGCTCGCAGCCCGGTGAGCAGCAGCTGCGGGCGCTGGCCGTCGACGGCGCCGGCGCAGCCGTCTGGGAGTGGAACGCACGGCGCGACGAGGTCAAGGTCAGCCCGATCGTGGAGGCGACGCTGGGTCTCAAGAGCGGCGAGCTGTCGGCGACCAAGGCCGACAACTTCATAGGCCACATGCATCCGGCCGACCGCGAGCGCTTCAAGCTCCTGCTGTGGTCGATCAAGGAGCGGGCCGGCGGAGAGCTGCGCATCGAGTTCCGCATGCGCCACGTCGACAACTCCTACCGCTGGTTCGAGCTGGAGGCCGCGACCCTGCCCAATGCCGACCGCCGCAATCTGCGATGCGTCGGGCTCGTGCGCGAGGCCACCGATGCCAAGCTCGCGCAGGAGCGGCTCCTGCACAACGCCGTGCACGACAGCCTGACAGGCCTGCCCAACCGCGAGCTGTTTCTCGATCGCCTGGCGAGTGCCGCCAGGCGCGCCACGCTCGAGCCCCTCGTGCGCCCGTCGCTCCTGTTCATCGACATCGACCGGTTCAGGGCCGCCAACACGGCCGCCGACGGCGTCGTCGGGGACAGCCTGCTGCTCACGATCGCGCGGCGCCTCGCCCGCAACCTCGGCCCGCAGGACACGCTGGCGCGCATCGGGCACGACCAGTTCGCGCTCCTGCTCCTCAACCAGACCGACCCGCGCGAGCTCGCCATGCTGGCCGAGCACGTGCGCCGCTCGGTGCGCTCGCCCATCGCCATCGGCGAGCAGGAGGTCGTGCTCACCGCCTCGATCGGCATCGCCATCTACGATGGACCCGACGAGAACCCGGCCGAGCTGCTGCACGAGGCCGAGATCGCCATGTACCGGGCCAAGCGCTCGGGGTCCGACCGGGTCGAGATCTTCAACCCGGAGATGCGCTCCGATCCCGGTGGGCGCGTGGCGCTCGAGGAGGAGCTGCGCGGGGCCATCGACAGGAAGCAGCTGCGGGTCGTCTATCAGCCGGTCTTCTATCTCCCCACCGAGATGCTGGCCGGGTTCGAGGCACAGCTGCGCTGGGAGCACCCGCGCCTCGGCACCCTCAATCCGGCGCATTTCGTGCCCGTGGCCGAGGAGAGCGACCTGGTCCTGAAGCTCGGCTCGTACGTGCTGGCGCGCGCGTCGCGCGAGGCGCAGCGCTGGCAGCGCGAGCTGCCGCGGCCGGACCAGCCCCTGTTCGTCAGCATCAATGTTTCGAGCCGCCAGCTGTTCCGGCCGGACCTCGTCAACGAGGTCCGCCACACCCTCGGCCGTGCGGTCATGCCGAAGGGGTCGTTGCGGCTCGAGATCTCGGAGTCGCTGGTGATGGAGAACCCGGAGCGGGCGCTCCCGGTCTTGGATCAGCTCGTCGCCGCCGGGGCGGGTCTCGCGCTCGACGAGTTCGCCACCGGCTATTCCTCGCTGTCCTATCTCGGCCAGCTTCCATTCGACACCGTCAAGGTGGACGGCGCGTTCGTGCAGGGGCGCGGCCAGAACGCCAGCGGCGGCGCGATGCTGCGCTCCATCGTGGCCCTCGCCAAGGAGCTGGGCCGCAAGGTGATCGCCGAGGGCGTCGAGGCCGAGGACGACATCGTCTTCCTGCGATCGATCGGCTGCGAGTACGCTCAGGGCGTCTACTATGGCGAGCTGATGTCGGAGCGCGACGTGCTCCAGCTCCTCAAGGTGGTGCGCCGGGCCGAGCGGCGCCTGAAGCGCACCCGGCTGTTCCGCCAGCGGACGCGGCCCGAGACTCCCGCCGTGCCGGTGGCCGCGCTCCCTCCTCCACTTGCGTCCGCTCCGCCGCCGTCCGGCCTGATGGGCGCCCCGTCCGCTCCGCCCCCGCAGCTCGCCGGCGGCAACGGCGTGCATCCCCCGGCCTTCCTGTCCCGGCCGGCATCTCCGCTCCAGCAGGCTCCGCCTGCGCAGCCGGTTCCGCCTCCGGGCCAGCCGGCACCCCCCTCGCAACCTGCCGCGCTCATCGCACCGGCGCCGCCCCCGCCGGAGAGCGCGCCGGCACCCGCAGCACCTCCCCCGCCGCCGGCACCGCCGCGGCGGGCCTGGGCCGGCCCACGGCCGATGCCGCCGCCCCTGCCCTGGAAGGCGCCGGCCGAGCAGGAGGGCAGCGCGGCACGCCCGAAGCGGGCGCCGGCACCGCCGCGTCCGGCCGCCTCCCCGGCGCCTCCGCCGGAGAAGGCCGGCAGGGCCGTGCCGACGCCTCCGCCACCACCGCCGCCGTCCGCCGCAGGCAAGCCGCCGCCCGCGCGCTCCCCGGCCATCGGCAACGCGGCGTTGCCTTCGGCCCCTCGGCCTCTCGGCCCTGCGCCGCTGCCCCCGGCCCTGCCACGGGCAGCGCCGCCAAAGGACGGGCCTGTGCGGAAGGCGGCCGAGGCTGCCGAGACTGCGCGATCGTCTCAGCTCCGTCCCCCGCCGCCACCTGCGCCGGGGGCGCCCGCGCGCTCGCTCGCGGCTCCGCCGCCTCCCGCTGCGGGTCCCCTGCCGCCCCCCGAGCCCCACGCCGCCAATGCCGGGTCGAAGCCGCGCCTGGCACCGTCGAGCCGCCTCGGCCGGCCCGGACCGGACCTCTCCAAGCTGCCGCCTGCCATCCGCGAAAGTCTGGCCAAGCTCGCCGGCGACCAGGCGGTCGAGGACGAGCCCGCCCCGCTGCCCGATGCCACCACGCCCGAGCGCTAGCTTTGGCGGCGCTCGGCGTTGGCGTAAAAGGTGCAGTGTAGAGCCCGGCGTGCGGGGTTCTGCGAACGTGAGCCCGCAGGCGCGACCAGCTTTCGGGGGAGGCCCATTCGATGACGACCGCCAATTCGCGCACCGCGACCCATGCGATCGACCCGCTGTTCCTGGAGCGCTGGTCGCCGCGCGCCTTCACCGGCGAGCCGATCTCCGAGACCGAGCTCATGACCCTGTTCGAGGCGGCCCGCTGGGCCCCTTCGTCCTACAACGCCCAGCCGTGGCGCTTCATCTGGGCCCGGCGCGATACCGGGCCCTGGCCGCGCTTCCTTGGCCTGCTGAGCGAGTACAACCGGTCCTGGGCCAGGAACGCCGCGGCGCTCGTCGTCCTGGTCTCCAAGACCACCATGCTCCCGCGCGGCGCCGACACGGAGGTGCCCTCCCCGACGCATTCGCTGGACGCGGGTGCCGCGTGGCAGAACCTGGCGCTGCAGGCGACGCGCTCGGGCTGGGCGGCGCATGGCATGGCGGGCTTCGACATGCCGCGGGCCGCCGTCGAGCTCGGCGTTCCGTCCGGCTATCGCGTAGAGGCCGCCATCGCCATCGGCCGGCGCGGCGACAAGTCGGTCCTGCCGGAGCCCCTGCAGGCGCGCGAGATGCCCAGCGACCGCCTGCCCCTGGCCCAGATCGTCAGCGAGGGCCGTTTCACCGCGTAGGCGCAAGGCGGCGATTGCGGCGCGTGCAGAGCCCGGATCGATCCGCCGGCGGCCTGATCGCAGGCAGCGGCCAGCTACGGTCGGAGGAGGCTCACGGGAACGTCCACTCCCCTTCGCTCGACCCGGCGTCGCTCACCATGGTGAGCGTCACCGTCTTGCCGCGCAGGTCCTTGGCCAGGTCCGGCGCAAGCTCCACCGCATAGCGCACGATGCCGGCGTCCTCGCCCAGCCGCTTGGCGAACGGCACGTAGATCCCGTCGGGCGCTTCGACGAACACGTCGGCCCCCCCGGTGCCGCCGGGAAACAGCACGTCGATCTCGAGACGGGCACCGGCCCTGTCCTCCACACGCGCCACGCGCTTCCACCACGGGTCGGTCTTGCGCCGCTCCACGGCCATGCGCGGCACGCGCTCGATCGCCGCCTCGACCGCGCCGCCCTTGCGGGCGGTACGGCCCGGTGTCAGCGACAGCTCGAGCTTCGTGGTGACGGGAATGCAGATGTCGCTGCAGATGCCGTACTCCAGCGCGATCTCGAGCCGTACCGGCCGTCCCGCGTCCTTGGGCGTCACGTGCAGCGGGAACAGAACCGCCTTCTTGTAGCCGATCACCTGGGCGCCGGCCTCGGACATGCGGATCGGCGCGGGATAGAGAACTTTGACCGCGGCGGCGTTGGTCGATCCCTTCCAGTCGAAGGTTGTCGGCACGCCCGCGTCCCCCGGCGTGCGCCAATAGATCTTCCAGCCGTCCGCCATCTCGAGCTCGACGCCTGCGAGCCAGGTGCCCTTTGCGCTCCTGGCTCCGCTTGCCACCAGACGCACGCGCGAGTTGGGCAAGTCCACCCAGGCCGAGGCTTCGGGCTCGTCCGCAAACGGGCTCTTGGCCGTAGCGGCGACGGCAACGACGACGGTGGCTGCAAGGGCCGCTCTCCGGAGCGCTCGCATGGGCTTTCCTCGTTTCCTGGCGCCAGCATAGGTCGCCCGCCGCGGCGGACAATTCAACACTGCTCGATAAGTGTTGTTATGCGATTCTCGCTGTGCCCCCTTCCAGGGCCCGGCCAGTGGCGCTAGTCTCACCGGCATGACGGCTCGAAGCAAAGGCCGCAAGGGCGTGAACGGCGGCTACCTCGATGGCCAGTTCCTGATCGCCATGCCTGCCATGAGCGATCGCCGGTTTGCGCGCGCGGTCATCTACATGTGCGCGCACTCTACCCAGGGCGCCATGGGCCTGATCGTCAACCAGCGCGCGCCGCACATCTCCTTTCCGGAGTTGCTGGAAAAACTCAGCATCGGGTCGGAGCCGAAGACGGGCGCGATGCGGCGCCCCAGGCTCATCGACATGGACGTTCATGTCGGCGGTCCGGTGGATACCGGGCTCGGCTTCGTGCTGCACAGCTCCGACTACTTTGCCGAGGATTCGACGCTGCCGATCAACGACGACGTGTCGCTCACGGCCACGGTCGAGATTCTCCGGGCGATTGCCAGCGGCAACGGCCCACACCGTGCGATCCTGGCGCTCGGCTACGCCGGCTGGCGGCCCGGGCAGCTCGAGGACGAGATCCAGGCCAACGGCTGGCTGCACTGCCCGGCCGACCTCGACCTTCTGTTCGACCGCAACCTCGACCAGAAGTACGAGCGCGCGCTCTCCAAGATCGGCATCAATCCGTCCCACCTCGTCAACGAGGCCGGGCACGCCTGAGGACCTCGTCGTTCCGGCGCTCGCCGACGCTTCGTTCTGTTTGTCGTACCGGGGCTTGTCCCCGGTATCCAGCCAACCGCGTACACCGCTGCAGGTGGTGAGAATGGCTTCCGGCGGAGACAGAGCACCACCCGGCGCGCTCGCAAGAGGTGGCTCCGTGCGATATGCCATTCGGCCAATCGTCGCTCTTTGCTGGGCCCTCGCCGCGGGAGCCGTGGAGGCGCCTGCCGTGGAGACGAAGCTGAGCGAGGCGGCGGTTCGCGCCCGCCTGGTCGGTGTCGAGGTGAAGCCGTCGCGGAGCCGGCCCGGATGGCTCACGATCGGCACCTGGCGCGTGCCCGAGCTCGAGCTGCAAGAGGCAGGGTTCCAGCTCGTCATGGTCTGGAACGGCCTCGACGACGACAAATGGCCCGCCACGCGCATCGGCGAGGTGCTTGCCGCCGAGTTCTGCGGCCCGGTCCGCCACGGAGCCATGGAGGATGTCCTGGCGCGTCTCTACCGATCGCGATCGCTCGTGCCGGAGACGGATCAGGGCGGCAACGCCGGCTCGAGCTTCAAGAAGCGACTGCAAGATAAGCTGGGTACCTGCCAAGTCGAAATGCTCGCGGAAGGCGCGCGCTGGCACACGCTGACCATCACTGTGCGCCGGTGAGACAAGACTTTCACCCGTCATCCCGGAAGCCGAGCCGCAGGCGAGGCTGTCCGGGACCTCGTAGAACGACTCGGCACCTTGCCACACGAGGTCCCGGATCGGGGCGCCGCTCGCGCAAGCGCTCGCATCGCTCCGTCCGGGATGACGGGTGGAAGGATATCAGTTCAGCCGGCCCTTGAGGTTGCGGATGCTCTCGTCGATGAGCTGGGAGCCGGCGGCGCCGGCGGTCTGCTCGCGCAGGATCTTCTCCGCTGCCGCGATCGCCATTTCTACGGCGGCGGCGCGCACCTCGTCCACGGCATCCGCCTCGGCGCGGGCGATCCGCTCCTCGGCGTGCTGGCCGCGCCGCTTCAGGGTCTCGGTGAGCGACTGGCGCGACTCGGCGGCGAAGGCCTCCGCCTCGCGCCGCGCCTGCTCGACGATGGCCTCCGCCTCCTGGCCGGCGTTGCGGTGCTTCCTCTGGTAGTCCGCCAGCAGCGCCTGGGCCTCCTCGCGCAGGCGGCGCGCCTCGTCCAGCTCGGTGCGGATCGCCTGGGCGCGGTCGTCCAGCGCCCTGGCGAGCAAGGCCGGCACCTTGTAGTAGAGCAGGATCGCCACGAACGCGACGAACGCGACCGCCACCCAGAACTCCGCCGTGAGCAACATGGTCGAAGCCCCCTATTCTGCAGCGCGCTGCATCAGCGCGCGCTGCACCTCGTCCTTGCTCGGCTCCTTGCCGAGAAGCCGCGCGACAATGGCGCCGGCGGTGTCGCCCGCGATCTCGCTGACCCCGGCCATCGCCCGCGCCTTGCTCTGGGCGATGCGTGCCTCCGCGTCGGCGAGCCTGGCGGCGATATCGGCGTCCACCTTGGCCCGCTCCTTGTCGATCTCGGCCGCGAGCCGCCCGTGCATCTCCTTGCCGATGGCGCCCGCCCTGGCACGCGCCTCGCCGAGCGCCTGCTCGTAGTTGGCGAGCGCCTGCTCGGTCTCCACCTTCAGGCTCTCGGCCTTGGCGAGGTCGCGCTCGATGCGCCCGCGCCGCTCGTCGATCACCGCACCGACGCGCGGCAGCACGAGCCGCTTCACGAGGAGATAGAGCAGGCCGAACGTCAGCGCCAACCAGAACAGCTGGGGGACGAACGTGCCGGGATCCAGCGGTGAGAACACCTTGGCATGCGGCGCATCGCCAGGGCCGGTCGTGCTGGTGGTGGCGGTCTTAGCCATGCGTCATGTCCAGCGCCGGATTGCGGACCCCTCAAACGACAAAGAGTAGAAGGAGGCCGATGGCCAGGGCGAAGATGCCCAGCGCTTCAGTCACCGCAAAGCCGAAAATCAGGTTTCCGAATTGTCCGGCGGCGGCAGACGGGTTGCGCAGCGCGCCTTGCAGGTATTGGCCGAACAGGTTGCCGACGCCGGCGGCGGCGACTCCCGTGCCGATTGCAGCAAGGCCGGCGCCGATCAGCTTGGCAGAGGCAGCATCCATAGGTCTTCTCCTAGCGTGTGTGTTGAGCGTGGAAGTCGGAGCGTGTCGATCTAGTGTCCGGGATGGAGCGCGTCGTTGAGGTAGATGCAAGTGAGCATGGTGAACACGTAGGCCTGCAGGAAAGCGACCAGGACCTCGAGCGCCGTGATCGCCACCACCATCAGCAGGGGCAGCGGCGACAGCACGGCAAACGTGCCGGCGCCCAGCAGCATGACGACGAAGCCACTGAAGACCTTCAGCGTGATATGGCCGGCCAGCATATTGGCGAACAGACGCACCGAATGGCTGAGCGGGCGTGCCAGGAACGAGATGACCTCGATCAGGGTCACCAGCGGCAGGACGTACCACGGCACACCTGAAGGGACGAACAGCTTGAGGAAGCGGAAGCCGTTCTTGGCGAGGCCCACCATCAGCACGGTGAGAAAGACCATGCACGCCAGGGCGGCGGTGACGACGAGATGGCTCGTCACGGTGAAGGCGCCAGGGATCATGCCCAGCATGTTGCCGACGAAGATGAAGATGAAGAGCGCAAACACGAAGGGAAAATACTTCATCCCTTCCTTGCCGGTATTCTGGCGCAACATGTCGGCCACGAACTCGTACGTGATCTCGGCCACCGACTGCAATCGGCCCGGAACCAGCGCCCGGGCGCGGGTTGCGATCATGAAGAAGCCGACGCTGAGCAGCACCACCAGCACCATGTAGGCGGACGAGTTGGTAAAGGAGACGTCCCAGCCGAACAGGTTGAGAGGTACAATGCGGTGCAGGTCGAACTGATGGATGGGATCGGGCATGCCGCCCGCATCCGGTCCTCCCTTCGGTGCCGCCATCTCGGTCCCCTGTCGGCCTCAATCGTCGTGGGGCACACTGTGCCCCATGTTGCCGCCTGTTCTCGCAGCGAACTCTCGCTGCATCCGCTGGTACGTCCGCATTACGTTGAGGATGCCAGCCGCGAACCCCAACAGGAAGAAGAGCAGCAGCAGCCACGGCCTGCTGCCCAGCACCCAATCGAGGCCCCAGCCGATGAGCCCGCCGACGAACACGGCGGCGACCAAGTCGACCGCCATGCGCATGCCGTAGGCCATGCCTCGTCCGCGCATCTCCGCATCGAGGTCGGTCTGCGCGTCGGCGTCCCGCTGCGCCTTGACCCTGTCGAGCCTGCCGCCGAGGTCCGACAGCCGCCCTTCGAACTCAGCCCGCTCCCGCGGGGTCATGTCCCCGGGCGCCCGGCCGTGCTTGTCGGGAGGATCAGACATGCAACGCACGTCCTTAGGCGGGACGGAAACCACCCCTGGGGCCGTCGAACGTGGCCGCACCTTACGGAGCCCCCCCGCCGGGTGTCAAGGAACGCAGGGCCGCACCCACGCTTTGAGGGACAAGGGTAAATTCTCCGTTGTTCCGCGATGCGACAATTCGGCGCCGCCGCGCCGCGCGGTCTCCCTCTCCCCGCGCGTCTCCAGCCTCCCCGCTCGCTCCGACAGCGCGGGGAGAGGGCTGGGGTTGGGGGCAGCTGCACACTCCGACACTGGAGCCTGGGGCTGCCCCTCACCTTATCCTCTCCCCGCAAGCGGGGAGAGGGGACGCGTCGCAAACCCGACAACGGCATCTGCCAGAGCTGTGGGCGCCTCGCACAGCACGGCCGCGCCGGCCTGCGTGAGCTCCTCCGCGCTGCCGTAGCCCCAGGTGACGCCGATGGCGCTGAGCCCGTTGCGGGCGGCGGCCGTCACGTCGAAGTGGCGGTCGCCCACCATCAGGGCCGCCTCGGGCGCGATGCCCTCCTCCCGCAGGATATGCGCGATCAGATCGGCCTTGTGGTCGTTGGTGCCGTCGAGCTCGGGGCCGTGCACGGCATGGAGATGCGCGTCGAGGCCGAAGTGCTCCACGATCGGCCGGGCGTAGCGGTGCGGCTTGGAGGTGGCGACGATCAAACGGTGGCCGGCCGTCCGCAGCGCCGCCAGCGCCTCGGGCACGCCCTCGTAGACGATGGCGTCGAACATGGCGCCGCCGAGATAGCGCTCGCGGTAGTGGCCGATCATCTCCTCGACGCGGTCGGGCGAGCCCAGGAGCTTCGGGAACGACTGGCGGAACGGCGGCCCGATCAGCCAGAGCAGCTCCTCGGCCGGCGGCACCGGAGCCCCGAGCTTGTCGAGCGCATACTGAATGGAGCCGACGAGCCCCGGCTTGGGATCGACCAGCGTCCCGTCGAGATCCAACAGAATGTCCATGACTGTCCTTTCCACCCGTCATCCCGGAAGTCGAGCCGCAGGCGAGACTATCCGGGACCTCCCGAAACGAGTCCAACCTCACGAGATCCCGGTGCGGAGCGCTGCTCGCCCCTGGCTCGCATCGCTCCGACCGGGATGACGGGTGCTAAGCGGCGTCGGTGAACGTCTGCGCGGTCTCCAGGTCCACGGAGACGAGCTGGCTCACGCCCTTCTCGGCCATGGTCACGCCGAACAGCCGGCTCATGCGCGACATGGTCATGGGGTGATGGGTGATCACCAGGAAGCGCGTCTCGGTGTCGGCCGCCATCTTCTCCAGAAGCGTGCAGAAGCGGTCGACGTTGGCATCGTCGAGCGGCGCGTCCACCTCGTCGAGCACGCAGATCGGCGACGGGTTGGTCAGGAACACCGCAAAGATCAGGGCGATCGCGGTCAGCGACTGCTCGCCGCCCGAGAGCAGCGACAAGGTCGTCGGCTTCTTGCCGGGAGGCCTCGCCACGATCTCGAGCCCGCCCTCGAGCGGGTCCTCGCCCTCGATCATCTCGAGCCGCGCCTCCCCGCCCCCGAACAGCGTGGTGAAGAGGCTGCGGAAGTGGGTGTTGACGGCGTCGAACGCCGCCTTGATGCGGCCCTCGCCCTCCCTGTTGAGCTGGGAGATGCCCGTGCGCAGCTTGGCGATGGCGGTCTCGACGTCGATCTTCTCCTTGTTCATGCCCTCGTGCTCGCCGGCGATGCGCACGAGGTCCTCGTCCGCCTGCAGGTTGACGCCGCCGAGACGCTCGCGGTCGGCCTTGAGCCGGACGAGCTCGCGGTCGGCGTCCGCCAGCTGCGGCAGCGGCGCATCGGGAGCCAGCTCCGCCTGCGCGAGGCAAGCCTCCGGCGCGCAGCCCAGCGTGTCGCGGATGCGGCGGGCCTCCTCGCTGCGGCGCTGGCGCGCGCCTTCCAGCCTGGCCTCGGCGCGGGCGCGCGCCTCGCGTTCGTCGGCGACGGCCGCCTGGGCCTGGCGCAGCGCTTGCGCGGCCTCGCGAAGGGCGGTCTCCGCCTGCGCCTGGGCGTCGGCCGCGGCCTTGCGCCCGGCTTCCGCCTTGGCCAGCTCTCCCATGAGCTTCTGACGTTGCTGCTCCACCATCGCCGGCAGCCCGGCCAGCCGCTCAACCTCGGCCGTGGCCTCGCCGGCGCGCCCGTCGAGCGTGACGATCTGCGCCTGCGCGCCTGCCGAGCGCTGCGAAGAGCGCTGCTGCTCGGCCGCGATCGCCGCCTGCCGCTCGACGCGCGCGCGGTGCTCCCGCTCCAGCGTGATGAGCTCGGTCTTGGACTCGGTGAGACCCGTGCGCAGCTCGCCCACCTCCTGCTGCGCCTCGGCCAGCTCCGCCTCCAGCACCTCGGAGCCCGCGAGCCCGCGCACCGCCTCCTCGGTCTCGGCCAGCTGCTCGTGCGCCTCGAGCAGAGCCTCCCGGGTGCGGCCCTTGGCGTCGGCGACGCCCGCCAGCCGCGCCTCGGTCTCGCGCGCCTGGCGCTCCATGGCGGTCAGGGATTCGCGCGTCTGCGCCAGCCGGGTCTGGCAGTCGCGCCACAGCTGGCGCAGCCGGCGCTCCTCGTCCTGGGCGGCGCGATGCCTCGCGCTGGCGGCATCGGCCTCGGCGCGGGCCGCCCCCGCGGCCTGCCGCTGCACCTCCTGCTGGCCGACGAGCAGCCCCAGCCTGCTGCGCTCGCGCAGCCGGCTGGCGGCGGCGACGGCGCCCTGCGCGGAGGCGACGAAGCCGTCCCAGCGCCACAGGTCGCCTTCCAGCGAGACCAGACGCTGGCCTGGCCTCAGCGTCTGCTGCAGGCGCGGGCCGTCGGCGCGGCGCACCACGCCGATCTGCTTCAGCCGGCGCGTCAGCTCCCTGGGGCCGCTGACCCGCGCGGCCAGCGGCTCGATCGCCTTCGGCAGGGCCGGGTCGGTCTCCCCGCCGCCGCTCCGGCCCCAGTGCACGGGCGCCGCGGGGTCGGTCGGGGCGTCGAGGTCGTCGCCCAGCGCCGCGGCCAGCGCCAGCTCGTATCCGGATGCAACCTTGACCTGGTCGAGCACCGGCGGCAGGCCGCTCTCGTCGGCGGGCTTCAAGAGCTTGGTGAGGGTCTCGACCTCGGTCTTGATCTGGCCGGCCGCCAGGCTCGCTGCGGCGGCGGCGTCGGCCTTCGCCTTGGCCTCGGCGGCGGCGGCCTGCACCGCCTCCTCGGCGGACGCGGCCTCGGCCTCGATGGCGGCGATGTGCGCCATCAGCTCCTGACCGACCTCGGTGGCAGCTTTGAGCTTGGATGCATCGGGCGCGCGGCCGACGATCTCCCGCGTCTGCTGTTCCAGCGCGAGGAGCTGCCGCTCCAGCTTGGCCGCCCGCTCGCGCCGCTCGCCCAGCTGCGCCTCGAGGCTCTGGCGATGCGCGCGCACCTCGGCCACGGCGCCGGTCAGCTCGCCGAGGCGCGTCTCCGCCGTCTTGAGGGCCGCTTCCGACTCGTCGTAGGCGGCGAGCGCCTTCTGCTCGAACTCGCCGGCCAGCTTCTCGGTGCTGGCGAGAGAGCCCGTCTCGGCCTCCAGGCGCGCCAGCGTTTCCTTGGCCTCGACGATCAGCTGCTCCTCCCGGGCGCGGTCGCGCTCGAGCTGGACGAGGCGGTTCTCCAGCTCGCGGCGGCGCTCGTCGGTGCGCTGCGCCTCGCGCTCCAGGTTGTCGTGCTCCACCTTGAAGCGGTGCAGCACGGCGCCCTTGGCCGCCTCCTGCTCGCGCAGCGGCTGGATTTTGGCTGCCGCCTCGGCTTCCGCGCGCAGGGCCTGCGCCTCCGCCTGGGTCGCCTGTCCCACCTTCTCCAGCGCCGCCGCCAGCTCGGCCTCGCCGGTATCCACGAGGCCCTGCGCCTCCATCCAGCGCAGGTAGAGGACGACGGCGTCGAGCCGGCGGATCTCGCCCGAGAGCTCCTTGTAGCGGCGCGCCTGGCGCGCCTGGCGTTTCAGGCTGTCGATCTGCGACTCGAGCTGGCCCAGGATGTCGTTGAGCCGCGCCAGGTTGTCCTCGGCCGCCTTCAGCCGCAGCTCCGCCTCGTGCCGGCGGCTGTGCAGGCCGGCGATGCCCGCGGCATCCTCCAGGATGCGCCGGCGCTGCTCGGGCTTGGCATTGACGATCTCGCCGATCTGGCCCTGCCGCACCAGCGCCGGGGAGCGCGCACCGGTGGCCGCGTCCTCGAACAGGATGCGCACGTCGCGCGCGCGCACCTCCTTGCCGTTGACGCGGTAGGCGGAGCCGGCCTCGCGCTCGATGCGGCGCGTCACGTCGAGCGTCTCGCTGCCGTTGAACTCGGCGGGCGCCTTGCGCGCCCCGTTGTCGAGGAAGATCGTGACCTCGGCGGTGTTGCGCGCTGGCCGCTCGTTGGTGCCGGAGAAGATCACGTCGTCCATGGCGGCCGCGCGCATGCTCTTGTGCGAGGTCTCGCCCATCACCCAGCGCAGCGCCTCCAAGAGGTTGGACTTGCCGCAGCCGTTCGGGCCCACCACGCCGGTGAGGCCCTTCTCGATCAGAAGCTCGGTCGGCTCTATGAACGACTTGAACCCGACGAGCCGAAGCCTTGTGATGTGCATGGGACGCGGGGCCCTCGTGACACTGACCTTGCTACTCCGACGAAGCGGAGCACCCTGTCATGCCGGGGCTTGTCCCCGGCACCCAGCCAAACGCCTGCTCCGGCGCTCGCTTCGCGCTGGATCCCGGCAACAGGTGCCGGGATGACATGCACCCGGCTCAGCGGGAGGCCGGCTTGTTCACGGGTGCGGCAACGCTGGCGGCCAGGATCGGGTCCACGATCTCGCGGATCTCGTCTATCCCGATCGCCTTTTTCACCAGCTTGCCGTCGATGAAGAAGTTCGGCGTGCCGATGATGCCGAGCGTGCGCCCGCGCTCCTTGATCCCGTTGATTGCGGCGATCATGGCGCGATTCTCCCGGCAGCTGTCAAACTGTGCCTGGGTCATCCCCACCTGCGCCGCCACCTTGAAGATCGGGTCGGGCCGGACCTCCTGGCTGACCCAGGACGCCTGCAAGGCCATGAATTTCTCGTAGAGGACGAAATACTTCTCGGGCGCAGCGCATCTGAGCGCGATGGTGGCGAGGCCCGATTGCTTGCCGATGGGGAACTCGGCGCGCAGGATGTAGCGCACGTGCCCCTTGTCGATGTAGTCGCGCTTCAGGATGGGGAACGCCTCGGCGTGGAACCTGCGGCAGTAGGGGCAGGTCATGGAGGCGTACTGGACGATCGTGACCGGAGCGTCCTTGCGGCCGAGCGACATCTCGGGCAGGTCGCCCGGCTGCATGATGTCCGCAACCGTCGGCTTCTCGATCACCTCGCGCCGGCCGACCGCTGCCGGCTGATCGTTGAAAGGATTGAAGCCCGTGTCGGCTGTCGACGTGAGCGTCACAGGCCCGGGCTGCTCCGGCCCGGGTTGCTCCTTCACGCTCCCCGCAAGCGAAAGCCCGTCGCCCGTGCAACCCGCAAGTGCCACGAGAAGAACGAGAGACAGGAACGCCTGTGAGGTGCAACGCGTCGGCAACGGGCCCTCGCCCTCAGCCCTTGAGCAGCGGCTCGATCGCCTTGTCGAAGTCCTCGATGCCCTTGACCTCGTCGAGCTTGGTGCCGTTGACGAAGAACGTCGGCGTTCTCTCGACGCCGAAGCCTTGCCCGCGCTCCGCGTTCTTCTTGATGTTGGTCACGAGCGCCTTCTGCTGGGCAGACCACTTGGCCGGATTGGTGGTGGTGAGGAAGCACGAGTTGAAGGCCTGCCGCGTAACGCCGACCTGCTGAGCCACCGGGAACAACTTGTCCCTGAGATCCGTGAGGCTCTTCGCCGTCCCCCAGTCGGACTGCCGCGCAAACAGTGCGGAAATCATCGTCGGGCTCTTGTCCGTGGTCGTACAGCGCGCCGCCATCGAGACGAGCAGCGCGAGGTCGTCGAGGGGGAACTCGCGGAACACGAGGCGCACCTTGCCGGTGTCGATGTATTTCTCTTTCAGCTTCGGCAGAATGGTGCCGTGAAAGTTGGCGCAGGCTGGACAGGTCATGGACGCGTACTCGACGATCGTCACAGGCGCGTCCGCGGAGCCGATCGTCATGTCCGGCAGCGGACCCGGCTTCAGCAGGTCCTCGATCGCCAGCTGCTTGACGGGCGGCGCCACCCCCCGCGTCCTCGAGACCTGCGTCCTCGCGTTGGTCGTCACGCTCCAGATCACTCCGAGCGTGCAAATCAGGGCGCCGGCGAGCAGCAGGTTGCGCCGGGATACGTACTGCTCAGCGATGTTGCTCAACGGACCTGCTCCCAGATGTGTTGCCGGCCGCCGCGCTCTTTTGTCGGGCGTCCCGAGATTGCGCTGGCTGATAGCATAAGTTCTCGTGCCGAACAGGCAAAAAAACTGCGCGCCATGCGTCGATGCCGGCGCCGGCCGGGCCCATTCCCACAACGGCATTGTGGCGACTTCTTGTCTCAGGCGGCCGGTCGCGGTGCAGGCTCTGCGTTCGCTGCCAGCGCCGGGTGCCACAGGCGCCGGAAGCATGCGACGGTGTGGGGGCGCGGATCCGAGTCGCTTTGGGGGCCAGCCAGCCGAATGCGGGAACTGTCGATACAGCCGAGCCTTCGCCCGGCGGGGCCCGACACGGTCGCGGCCCTGCTCGCCTGGTACGACCGCGAGCGGCGCGCCCTGCCGTGGCGGGCGCGGGGCCGTGCCAGGCCCGACGCCTACCGCGTGTGGCTGTCGGAGATCATGCTGCAGCAGACCACGGTCAAGGCGGTGATTCCCTACTTTGGGAGCTTCCTGCGGCGCTGGCCGACGGCCGAGGCCCTCGCCGCGGCGTCCCTCGACCAAGTTCTGGCCGCCTGGGCAGGGCTCGGCTACTACAGCCGCGCGCGCAACCTGCACCTGTGCGCCCGCCTGGTTGTGGAGCGGCACGGCGGGCGCTTCCCGCGCTCCGAGGAGGAGTTGCGCGCTCTGCCGGGTATCGGCCCTTACACGGCAGCCGCCATCGCGGCCATTGCCTTCGGCGCGTCCGCGACCCCGATCGACGGCAACATCGAGCGCGTCATTGCCCGCCTCCACGCGATCGCGACGCCGCTGCCCCGGGCGAAGCCCGAGTTGCGGCGCCTGGCGCAGGCCCTGACGCCGGCGCGGCGGGCGGGCGACCACGCCCAGGCCGTGATGGACCTCGGCGCCGGCGTCTGCACGCCCAAGCGGCCGTCCTGCCTCGTGTGCCCCATCGCGGCCTGGTGCGCGGGCCGGGCCCAGGGCATCGCAGCGCGCTTGCCGATGCGTCGCGTCAAGCCCGAGCGCCCGCTGCGCACGGCCGTTGCGTTCGTGGCGCTGCGTCAGGACGGCTCGGTGCTGCTGCGCCGCCGCCCCGAGGCCGGGCTGCTCGGCGGCATGCTGGAGGTGCCGTCGACCGAGTGGACGGGCACCCTGCCGCCGCTGGAGGAAGCGCTGCGCAGCGCGCCGGTCGCGGGCAACTGGAGGACGGTGCCGGGGCTGGTAGGCCATACGTTCACGCACTTCCGCCTCGAGGCGACGGTCTGCTGGGCCGTCGTGCCCGCCGATGCGCCATTGACGGCGTCTGCCGACGGCGCGCGCTGCCGCTGGATCGCCCGCCGCGATCTCGACGCTGCCGCGCTCCCCAGCGTCATGCGCAAGATCGTCGCCCATGCGCTGCGCAAAGCGTAGGGTCGACCCCGGCGCAAGCCGGGGGAAGACCCAACCTACGCTTTTGCCTCGCCATGCTCGAGCCGCTCGGCTAGGACGCGGAGCGCGAGGATTTCTGCCCTTGCTGCTGCCTCCTCTTCAGTCGCACCATAGGCCAGCACACCGGGAAGCTGTGGAGCCTCCGCCATCCAGCGGCCGTCCTCTTCGAGCTCGGTTTCGATGCTCAGGTGCATGAATCCAGGAATAGCACGCGGCGAACATTTCCTGCACGGGGCATTCGGCGCCTTCCCGGCGAAGACCGGGATCAGAGCCGCCACGTCGCATTAACCCAAGGCGGGCGATCGTCCTCCCCCACCGCGGCGTCCACCTCCTAGAATGCCGGCAGCGCCACACGTGCGCGCGAGCCCAACCGGGAACGAGGAGGCATCCGATGACCACCTGCGCCTGCGGCAACTGCCAGTTCTTCGACAATCGCAGCAAGGCGGCCATGAAGCAGAAGGAGAAGGACAGCGGCCTGTGCCGCTACAATCCTCCGATGGCCCAGCCCGCCGAGGGTCACGGCGCGTGGCCGCTGGTCGACAAGAAGGACTGGTGCGGCCACTTCGCGGCAACCGTCGAGCGCTTCATGGCGGCTGCGGAGTAGATTGGGTCAAGCGAAGCGCAGACCCAACACCCCATTGCATAGGATTGTTGGGTCTTCCCCGGCGTGCGCCGGGGTCGACCCAAACCTACACCTTGCGCTCCGCATCGAGCGGCGCGAAGTGCCCGCGCCGCTGCAGCCACGCCATCAGTGCCAGCGCCGGCAGCGCCGCCGCCGCGGTGGCGATGAAGAACAATGGCCAGCCGATAGCCTGCACGACGTAGCCCGTGCCCGAGGAGAGGACCGTGCGTCCGAACGAGGCGAGCGCGGTGAGCAGGGCGAATTGCGTCGCCGTGTGCAGCGGGTTGCGGCAGAGCGCCGAGAGATAGGCGACGAAAATCACGGTGCCGACTCCGGCCGTGAAGTTCTCGACCAGGATGGCGGCGCTCAGCGCCCAGTTGCCGACCGGCTGGAAGTAAAGCCACACGAAGACGAGGTTCGAGGCCATCTGCAGGAAGGCCCCGAGCCACAGCGCGCCGGCGAGGGGCATCGTGCGGGCAACCGCCCCGCCCACCAGGCCGCCGCCGATCAGCGACGCGGCAAAGCCCACCCCCTTGACGATGGTGGCGTAAGCCTCCTTGTCGTAGCCGAGCGCCAGCACGAAGGGTGCCGTCATCCGGCCGGCGAGCGCATCGCACAGCTTGTAGAGCACGACGAAGACGAGCACGGCGATGGCGGCATCGCGCGTCAGGAAATCCGCAAACGCGCCCCAGGCGGTGCGGAGCACGCGGGTGACCGCATCCGCCTTGCTCTCTTCCCCGGACCTGGCGGCGCCGTCCTCCGGCTCGCGCCCGATGAGCACTGCGGCGAGGCCTACGAGCACCAGTGCCGCCGCCACGGCGTAGGCGATGGGCCACACCACGGCCTTGCCCAGGCCCTTCCCTTCCAGCCAGGCCGTGAGCCCGATCAGGCCGGCGACCGAGACCAGCTGGCCGACGCGATAGGCCGCCACGTAGCTCGCCATGCCCGCGGCCTGCTCGTCGGTCGGCAGGCTTTCCACGCGGTAGGCGTCGATGACGATGTCCTGCGTGGCCGAGGCGAACGCGACCACGAGGGCGCCCACCGCCACCGCCAGCGGCGCCGCCACCGGATCGCGCGTTCCGAGGAAGAGGATGGCCGCCATCAGCAGCAGCTGGGTGGCGACGAGCCAGCCGCGGCGCCGCCCCAGCTTGTGCGTGAGCCACGGCACCTGGAGCGCGTCGACGATCGGGGCCCACAGGAACTTGATGGTGTAGGGCAGCCCGACGAGGGCGAACACGCCGATGGTGCCGAGGTCGACGCCGCTGTCGGCCATCCAGACGGTGAGCGTCTCGCCGGTCAGGGCCAGCGGCAGCCCCGACGAGAAGCCGAGCAGCAGCACCACCAGCACGCGCGGGCGGGCATAGACGGCAAGCGTATCCAGGAGCGCGGCGGCGCGGCTGCGGCGGGCGTCGGCTGGCAGGGTCATCTGGCTCCGTGAGGCGTCGGGAGAGACAGCGCGGCCCGCTGGCCGGGCGAGGAGGCCCTTCTATGGCATTTTGCTCCGCCGCGGAAATCGTAGGTTGGGTCAAGCGAAGCGCAGACCCAACGCCCCCGGGGTGTTGGGTCTGCCCCCGGCCTTCGCCGGGGTTGACCAACCTACTCGGCCGCAACGAGCGCCGGGAAAGTGGGGGCGAGGCCCAGCTGGCGCTTGGCCTGCTCGCGCAGCGCGTCGATCGGCCGGCGCCGCCCCTCCGCCTCGAAATGCCAGAAGGTCCAGCCGTTGCAGGCGGTCTTGCCCTGGAGCTCGGCGCCCAGGCGGTGGATCGAGCCCTGGCGGCCCGCCACGGCGAGCGTGCCGTCGGCCCGCACCTCCGCGCGGATGCGGCCGTCCTCGTCGGTGAGCTCGCGACCGGGCTCCAGGATGCCGAGCTCGACGATGATGCCGAACGGCACGCGCGGCTCGGCGCGCTTGCCGCGCACGACCTCGAGCGAGGAGGGCGGCAGCGGCCGCACCTTGTCGATGCGCGCCTGCGCCGCCGCCGCATAGCCCGGGTCGCGCTCGATGCCGAGCCAGCGCCGGCCCAGCCGCCTGGCTGCGGCGCCGGTGGTGCCGGTGCCGAAGAACGGGTCGAGCACCAGGTCGCCTGGGTTCGAGGAGGCGAGCAGCACGCGGTGCAGCAGGGCCTCCGGCTTCTGCGTGGGATGCGCCTTGCGCCCGGCTGCGTCCTTGAGCCGCTCCGGGCCCGCGCAGATCGGGAAGAGCCAGTCGGAGCGCATCTGCAGGTCGTCGTTGAGGGCCTTCATGGCCTCGTAGTTGAAGGTGACGCGCGACTTGCGGTCGCGCCCGGCCCAGATCAGGGTCTCGTGCGCATTGGTGAAGCGCCGCCCACGGAAATTTGGCATCGGATTGGTCTTGCGCCACACGATGTCGTTCTGAATCCAGAAACCCAAGTCCTGCAAAGCCGCTCCGAGGCGGAAGATGTTGTGGTAGGAGCCGATCAGCCAGATCGCCCCGTTGGGTTTCAAGATGCGCCGGCACTCGGCGAGCCAGGCCCGGCAGAAGCGGTCGTACTCGGCGAAGGAGGCGAACTTGTCCCAGGCGTCGTCGACGCCGTCGACCACCGTATTGTTGGGGCGTAAGAGGTCGCGCTCGAGCTGGAGGTTGTAAGGCGGATCGGCGAACACGAGATCGGCGCTCTCGCCGGTCAGCAGCGCCAGCTCCTCCAGGCAATCGCCTACCACGATGCGGTTGACGGCGCGCGCGGCCGGCGCGTGGCGACGCAGAACCATGGATACGCAACTCTCTACAGGACTGACTACAGGACTGACTCACGCGGGCCGCAACGGCGGCCCGCCACAACTTTAGCATGAGCGGGAGCAGACGCGTTGCCGGGCGAACTTGGGCTGTGGAGCACCACTTTCGGGGACATCGCGTGCGGCGCGCCGGGAGGGCCCAGGAGGGCCATGAGAGTTTCCGGGCCTACCCCTCCGGTGCATGCCGGTGGCCGCACACGGCCCGCGCAGGCAGCGGCAGACGATATCCGCGGGCGGGCCGCAGCTCCCGCTCCGCGGCGCGAGCCGTGCGCGCGCAACCCGGCCGGTCATTCTCATTTCGTAACAGGATCGCCTGCAACCCGGCCCTGGAACCTCGGAAGGCGGTCAGAGGGTGCCGAGGCTCGGCTGCTCGGTGCGGCCGCGGACGTCGAAGAACAGCGCCTGGCTGATCACGGCTTTCACGTTCTGGGGCTGGAACGGCTTGGTGATCAGAAACGTCGGCTCCGGGCGCGTGCCGGTGAGCAGCCGCTGGGGGAAGGCCGTCACGAAGACGACCGGCAGGGAGATGGTGCGCAGGATCTCGTTGACGGCGTCGAGACCGGAGCTGCCATCGGCCAGGTGGATGTCGGCGAGCACGAGGCCCGGCTGCAGCCGGCGCGTGGCCTCCACCGCCTCCTTCGCTGTGCGTGCAACTTGGACGACGCGATGGCCGAGGTCGTTCACGAGCTGCACGAGATCGAGCGCGATCAGCGGCTCGTCCTCGATGATGACGACCTCCGTTGCCACTTGGCTCGCGATGCCGCGGCCGGCTTCCTCAATCAGGGCGTGCAGCTCCTCCTCGGTTACACCCATGATGCGCGCGGCCGTGCTCGGCTGGAACTCCTCGACGGCGACGAGCAGAAAGGCCTGTCGGGCCCTGGGCGTAAGCGCCTCCAGGTTGCGCCGGGCCGCCAACATCTCGGCGCTTTGCGAAGCGTCGGCCTGGGCGCCGTCGAAGATTACCGAATTGAAAATCTTCAGAAAAGCCTTGTAAAGGGCCGCGCGCGGCGCCAGTCTGGCATCGAACGCACCGGCGTCGGCCAGGATGGCCTCGAGCGTCGTGACGACGTAGGCATCCCCGCTCTTCTGGCTGCCGGTGACCGAGCGCGCAAACCGCCGCAAGTATGGCAGATCGGCGCTGATACTCTCGGCAATGGACAAGGAACCCACCCTGGCGCGTCGCGATCGACCCCTGATCGCCTCAAAATGAAACGCGCGGGCGGGCAGCTTGGTTCCAGCCGGTCCAGTCGGAACCTCCCGCGCCGTACCGCGTTTGACAGCCGCAATGTTCCTCGAAAGGGAAGCGTGATGGCAAACAACGGCTCGGCCGAGCTCAAGCCGGGCTCGGCGCCCCAGGCCCGTCGCAAGAGAAGATCTTCGCCGAGACGCGAGGGTTGTCCTGCAGACGGGGGCCAGCCGCTGTTGCGCGTCATCCACAGTGCGGACCGCGTCCCGAGTGCAGACCGCGTCCGGGAGCCGTCGTTGGACATGAATAAACCGCCATTCCGACGCCCCGATGGGCCTGCCGGCATGCTGGATCGCACGGTCCAGGCCCAGATCGGGCGCCTCTTGCGCGACGTCTTTGCCGACGTTGCCGCCGAGCCTGTGCCGCGGCGCTTCATCGAGCTGCTGGCCGCGCTGGACATCAAGGAGAAGTGCAGGTGAGCGGAGCCTCTCCAACATTGAAGGAGGCGATGCTGCGCCTGGTGCCGAACCTGCGCGCCTTCGCCGTGTCTTTGTGCGGCAACGTCGAGCGGGCGGACGACCTGGTGCAGGAGACGCTGCTCAAGGCCTGGAACAGCATGGACGGCTTCCAGGAAGGCACCAACCTGCGCGCGTGGCTTTTCACCATCCTGCGCAACACCTACTTCTCCGAGTGCCGCCGCCGGCGCCGGGAGGTGGAAGACCGCGATGGCAGCAAGGCCGCCGATCTGTCCGTGCACCCTGAGCAGCCCGGGCATCTCGACATGGCGGACTTCCGCAAGGCGCTCGACTCGTTGCCGGCCGACCAGCGCGAGGCCCTGGTGCTCGTGGGCGCGGCCGGTTTCTCCTACGAGGAGGCCGCGGCGATCTCGGCCTGCGCGGTCGGCACCATCAAGAGCCGCGTCAACCGCGCCCGCGGCAAGCTGATCGAGCTGCTGAGCATCTCCCCGCCGCACGAATACGGCCCGGATGCCGCGATCGAGGCCATCATCTCGCGCACCGCCCGCGGCGGGTCGCGGTAAATTCGGCAGGCGGGCGTCGGGCTTCGGCTGTCGGGCAATTGGATTGGTGCGGAGACTTGCTTCACTGAATTGAAGGGAGCGGATCAGGCCCCGCAGCATCTTGCCGACCACATCGGATTGGTTGAGGACCGGTTCCGGTTTTGAAGCCACATCGCCGAGGACGCGACCGGCGAGCAGAACATGGGTTTCCAGCTCCTTACATGAGCCTTGTGCAATACGCAGGAACTGGATGTAAGAGCCCCTGTTGTCCCGTCCGTACCTTCCGCGATGTTCGCCGGAATGGACCCGGCAGCCCTCCTGATCTGCGCCGTGAGGCCAAACAGCTCATGCTTTGGAAACACCACTGGTGTGCCGATAGGACATTTCGGCAAGCGTCATTGCCTCCTTCCAGACGCGTAGATCTCGATACGATTGAAGTGGCACGGCTTTCGCTCCCCCGGTGAACGCCGTTGGACCGCCAGATGTAATCAGTAATCAATCTTTTTGTCCACGTCTCAATGCACTTTGACTGAGACTGGCGAAGCCCGACTGCCGACGCCCGACTGCCGAACTCGCCGGATCACAAGAGCGTGGACTACGGTGTGGGCGACGCCGAGCGCGCGCCGCGCCGCTTCGCCTGCTGGTCGAAGAACAGGACCTGGCTGACGACCGCTGCGAGTGCCTCCTCGCGGAACGGCTTGCGGATGAGGAACGTCGGCTCCGGACCACGTCCCGCCGTCAGCCGCTCGGGAAAGGCGGTCACGAACACCACCGGCACCGTCAGGGAGCGCAGGAGGTCGTTGACGGCGTCGAGGCCCGAGCTGCCGTCGGCCAGCCGGATATCGGCGAGCACGAGGCCGGGCCGTTTCACGTTGGCGGCCTTGAGCGCGTCCTGGTGCGTGCGGGCAACGGCGACGCGATGGCCCAGGCCCTCAAGCATGTGCTTCAGGTCGAGCGCGATCAGCGGCTCGTCCTCGATCACCAGCACATCGGTCGCGATCTGCCTGCCGATCTCGGCACCGGACTCCGCGATGAGGGTCGCCACGCGCCGCTCGGGCAGGCCCAGAATCTGCGCGGTCTCGCCCGGGGTGAAGTCCTCGACGCTCACCAGAAAGAACGCCTGCCGCCCTTCGGGCGTCAGCGCTGCCAGCGAGCGCGCCGCGGTGCCGCCGAAGAGATCGGGGGCCGGTGCCGGCTCGCGCTGGTTGCGCGCGTGCGTCGTCAGGAAGAACCGGTAGAGGGCGACGCGCGGCGGCAGACGGGGAAATGTCGAAGGATCGGCGGCGACCGCTTGCAGGGCACGCTCCACCGCGGCGTCGCCGCCCGCTTGCGAGCCCGTGAGCAGCCGCGCAAACCGGCGCAGGTGCGGCACATGGGGAGCTATGCTTTCGGCCAGCGGCATGTTGATCGGGCTGTGGAAGGTTCCCAAGCGATGTCTCAGTGCAGCCGAAGTTCCTACTATGTAGGCAAGCCCCCTTGGATTACAAACGCACACATGGTCAAGCAACACGCGCCAGTCCAGCCGCCGACGCCGCCGCCTGCGACGGAGGAGCGCGCCCAGACCGGCGCCGCTTACGACATCGGCCGCCAGATCGGCGAGAAGCTGCGGACCATGTTCGACACGGTGCTGACGGAGCCCGTTCCCGAAAGGTTCCGCCGCCTCCTGCAGGATCTGGAGCGCGCCTCGCCCGCGGCCCCCGGCGCCGCCGCCTCCGGCCCCGATGCCGAGCCGCCGGCCTCTACATAGTCAAGGGCGCTCTTCTTACTTTGTTCAGGAGAGCCCTGATACGTATCTCGAATTGAGACAGTCCCGGGCGGAGTGCGCGCGCTTTTGCGTGGCGTGGGCGCCCAATGCCGGGGACGGTCGGCACGGCGTGGCCTATGATGGCCGCTGCGGATGAGTTCAGTGTAGAGGAACCCGCATCAATGGCACCGAGACCCAACTGGAAGGGCTATCTCAAGCTGTCCCTGGTCTCCTGTCCGGTCGCGCTCTTCCCGGCGACCACGACCTCGGAGCGGGTCTCCTTCCGCACCCTCAACCGCGCCACCGGCAACCGCGTGCGCCGCCAGTTCGTGGACGAGGCGACCAACGATCCGGTCGAGACCGAGGACCAGATCAAAGGCTACGAGGTGGCCAAGGGCGAGTTCATCCAGATCGAGGACGACGAGCTGAAATCGGTCCAGCTGGAGAGCAATCACACCATCGACATCGAGAGGTTCGCGCCGCGTTCCGACGTCGATCAGCTCTACCTCGACACCCCCTATTATCTGACGCCCACCGATCGCGTCGGCGAGGAGGCGTTCGCGGTGATCCGCGACGCCATGCGCACCGAGAAGGTGGTCGGCCTCGCCCGCGTCGTCCTGTTCCGGCGCGAGCGCATCCTGATGCTGGAGCCGCGCACCAAGGGCATCGTCGCCACCAGTCTGCACTTCGCCAACGAGGTGCACGCGGCGAGCGGATATTTCGACGAGATCCCCGATCTCGACCTGCCCAAGCAGATGCTGGAGCTCGCCACCCACATCATCGACAAGATGGGCGGGCACTTCGAGCCGGAGCAGTTCGAGGACCGCTACGAGAATGCGCTGATCGAGCTCATTCGCTCCAAGCAGAAGGGCTTGCCGATCAAGCCGCAGCCCACGCACCGCCAGACCAACGTGATCAACCTGATGGATGCCCTGCGCCGCAGCGTGGAAGGCGCGGGCGCCGGCGTCGAGGCGGGCAAGGCCGCGGCGTCCCAGCGCGAGCCGGCCAGGAAGGCGGCGGCCAAGGAGCCTGCGTCCAAGGAGGCGGTGCCGAAGGCGCGCGCGGCGCCGCGTGCCAAGGGCAAGGCCCGCAAGGCCGGGTGACGCCGGGGGGACATGGCCAGCTCACTTCGCGAGTACCGAGCCAAGCGCGACTTCACACGCACCGGCGAGCCGCGCGGAGCCAGCAAGCGCACCAAGGGTGACCTGTTCGTGGTGCAGAAGCACGCGGCGCGGCGCCTGCACTACGACCTGCGCCTCGAGCTCGACGGCGTGCTCAAGAGCTGGGCCGTCACCAGGGGCCCGAGCCTCGTCGCCGGAGAGAAGCGCCTCGCGGTGCGCACCGAGGACCATCCCCTCGACTACGGCGGCTTCGAGGGCCGCATCCCCGAGGGCGAGTACGGCGCCGGCGGCGTGATCGTCTGGGACCGCGGGCGCTGGTCTACGCAGGGTGACCCGCACCGGCAGCTGGCCAAGGGCCACCTCGAGTTCGATCTCGACGGGAGCAAGCTGAAGGGACGCTGGCATCTCGTGCGCATGAAGGGCCGGGAGGAACGCGGCAAGGAGAACTGGCTGCTCATCAAGGCGCAGGACGAGCACGCAACGCGGGCCGGTGCGGCCGACGTGCTGGAGGCCGCGCCGCGCTCGGTGAAGACCGGCCGCGCGGTGGAGGACGTTGGCAAGGGCAAGACGAAGGTGTGGCGCGGGTCTCCCTCTCCCCGCGCATCGCCGACGTCGCCACACACTCCATCAGCGCGGGGAGAGGGCCGGGGTGAGGGGCAGCGGCACATTCCGACGTCGGTGCGTGGGGCTGCCCCTCACCCTGACCCTCTCCCCGCAA